>ERZ761607.535-NODE-535-length-64559-cov-17.131635_pt1 | contig 64559 bp, 54 predicted proteins | sample MGYA00511164_ERZ761607 | MGnify/ENA primary metagenome ERZ761607 (study PRJEB28899, sample SAMN02445080) | bioreactor sludge metagenome | biome: EBPR sludge | place: Australia: Brisbane, Thorneside Wastewater Treatment Plant | collected 2011-06-22 ...
GCCTGGTCAATTTGGACCGGATTTGCCTGGTCAGTTTGAACCGGATTTTACACGATGATATGCATCTTTCCTGTCTTGCAACACGGACATGATGGTAATGACCAGGATTTAATCACTTCAACTTTTTTTACTGCATCTGATTCAGATAATGAACTTTGCAATCGTGCTAACTTTTCAGATTTCCATGAACTGGACAGGAATCCATAAATACATAAATATCATATAGTTAGATCAACTAACAATCAATATTATGCCATGGCTGTCAGTTGCCCGAAATACTTCAAATACGAACTCTTACTGCGACCTGTGATAGAAAGTTTTTTCTCAAATCTTTCTATAAGTTCCACAAATCCGCTAACTTGTGCCTTGGCTCGTGCGATCAGTGTGTGCTTTCCTAAATCTACTGACGCTGAAGTTCAGGATTTTAATCGGGAGCTTTCTTTTTTGTTGTCATCTTTTATTGTTTTTATTTAAAATCTTAATGACAGCAAATTATAAACCACCAAACTTTCGGGCGTGGGAAAGCTACCGAAGGTTTAGTTCAACAATGTATAAAAATAATAGCCGAGAGAGTAGTAGATTCAAGGGTTGAAGCCCGCTTCAGCTTACTTGTATCTTGATAGGAAAGTACCACACAATCGGCAACTATTCTTATACTAAACGTTAGTAGCAAGGCTTTAGGAACTCGCTGCAAGACAACCACAAAACAGAAAGCAATGACATTTTTCGTATCATAATCACATCTAAACGTATCAAATCGTATCATTTTGTGATTGCGGTTTCAAATCGTGTCTATTGACTAAGAATTGACCCCCGATAGAACGAATCTTTGACCACTCCTTGAACAATAAAAACAATATAAAGACACAGTTAAAATATCTTTTCGAATGCGTGAAGAAGGTCTCCCATTTAAAAGAGCTCGAACAAAGAATGATCTTAAAGGAAAATGCTTGACCAGTAAAGAATATTTCCGAATCATTTTTCACCGGATCTTCCCTGTCAGGTTCTCCGGATCATTCAATATGGCCGAAAGAAAAATATAAAGCAAACATATGAAAACAATACATTTTGCAAATCTTTTTATCTTATTGCTTTTGGCTTGTCAACCAAACAAGCCTAAAGATGATTTGGTCAACGGGAAAGGTTCATTCATTTATCCAAGACCATATAAAAATGGATCTGATTCACACCTTCCTGCTGAACACAATAAAATTGATACTTTCCAATATCTGAAAAGCAAATTTTCGATAAATTTAAACAGGCAACACTATACATTTATTTCAGATACTCTGGTTGAATTGAATTATACATTTATTGCTTATGGAAAATTTGACAAAATTGACTTTTTCTCACATTATTTAAGCTATGTCCTGGATTCAATAAATGTGTTAACTCCCATGAAATCAAGTTTGAAGTTTGATGATTGCATATCAGGGTTTTTCTATTTCGAAGAGAATAAATTCAATTCGGGCACAATTGCAATTGCAGACATAGACAACGATGGTGATAATGATTTTGGAATATACAATGATTGCGCAAGTGGAAACGGCCAAAATTCAACCTATAGTTACTGGATGAATAACGGATATGGTTTAATGTTTAATCCGGAATTTAGTTTGCCCAATTTCGGATATAATAATAATTCCAAAGAGTATTACTCAAGGTCATCAGCCGGGGTTGGAGATATAATTGAAACATATTACCTGCTAAAGGATGGCAAGCTGATTCCACTAAGATCTGTGGAAACCGAATATCTTGATAATGATCTTATCAAATATACTAAAATAGATTTGATTAAAAGGGATACAAGTACGAAAATCAATAAGTGGAGATATTGATACGATCATCGCAAGACATTATAAATGCTTTTCCGGACAAGTCAGGGAATCTGAGGTAAAATTTGAGAACTGGAATAATGACATTGTTGAGTTGAATTCAACAAGCAGTTTTTTGAAGCTGCTCCCTGGAAACCTGTTGATGTTGAGTTAAAACATTCCAAAACCAATTGCTGAACTTATTGTAAATTTGAAGCTAAAAAAAACAACCTGAATAAAATAATGGCTTACGAACGACTTTCAGATAAATCAATTCAACCGACTTACGATGATATAAAAAATTGGGTGGGTGAAACGGTTGATCTTTGGGAAACCATACATGATTTTATTTCTCAAAACTATGATTTCAATAGAGAACTTGCATTTTTCTCCAAAAATTACGGTTGGACCGTACGATACAGGAAAGCTAAGAAAACACTGGCTTCATTTTTCCCTGAGAGATCAGCATTTTCTGTGTTATTAGTTCTTGGCAAAGATGAGGCAGAAAAAGTTGATCAGATACGTTCGGAATTAGACAAGGATTTCCTGACAGTTTTTGACCTTACAGAACAACTACATGATGGCAGATGGTTATGGTTAAGGATACTTACCCGGGATAATTTAGACTCTTTGATAAAAGTATTAATGATCAAAAGAAAGCCGAAAAGAACACCGAGGCATAACACCTAAGCGTTCCCCAAAGGTGCAAATCAGTCGATGATCATTGTAGTCTGACCGCTTACAATACTTTTTTAATATACCTGATCATTCAAAACAGGATTGGCTTGAGAGTTTGTTGGGAATGCAAGAAACAAAAAGTCTGATCCTTTAATCAGCCAATTGATCACAAAAAAATGTATTTTTATATCTTAAAATTTTATTATGATAATCTGAACCTCACATGAAAACAAAATTTACCGCATTATGCTTTTTGATCCTGATCATATTTATAGGTTGCAATAAAGTGGAAAAAGAAACCTATGAATTTGTTGAAACAAATTTACCGGGTGAATGGGAAATTTCTGAAATTGAAATTAATGATGTACTTTGGAATGCCGACTATAAAGGAGTTAAAATAAAAGAAGGGGATAAGTTTTATAATTTTGGAGAAATATGGATCCCGGCGTTCGATATTGATGTGATTAAACAAAACAACAATTCAATTCCTGTCCGTTGCCAATTTTCTACCGGTCAGCTTTCTATAGATATTTATCTGAACAGAATATTTTTATCTGTGGAACCTTATGAATACTTCATATGGATTGATGGTTTTAATTTTGGGGCAGACAATGATGTAGCAAATGTATTGTATGCTTCAGGATTATTTGGCAGAAATATGAAAATGAAATTCATCCATGAAAATGAAATTGAGATGAGTTTATTGAACCGACCCAATCGCTTATTATTAAAAAGAAAATAAACGAATTCAGGAAGTTATATTGAAAAACATCTCTGATTTAACATGATCCCGATCGCTTTTATCGATACCGAAATTGATCCAAAAACCAAAAAAATCCTGGACATCGGAAGTACCAGGAACAATGGGGATTCTTTTCATAATGCTTCGGTTTTGGCGTTCATCAGCTTTATTAAAGGAGCGGGATATGTTTGTGGCCATAATATCCTTAACCACGACATTAAATATATCGGTCATGCGTTGAATGAAGCAGGGATCAGTCAGGCAAATATCATTGATACACTGTTTCTTTCTCCTTTGCTATTTCCGACAAGACCTTATCATGCTTTACTTAAAGACGACAAGTTACAATCAGAAGACACCAACAATCCGTTGAACGATGCAATAAAGGCAAAAGATCTGTTTTATGACGAAATGGATGTTTTCCAACATGCAGACGAAACGATGAAACAGATATTTTATCTCCTTTTGAATGATCAAAGAGAATTTCACTCCTTTTTTCATTTCCTCGGTTATAAAAGCACGGCTTCAGAACCGGACTTGCTGATCCGCACCAGATTTGGTGAAGAGATATGTGAACATGTTGAACTGGATGAAATTATTTCAACACATCCGATAGAACTGGCTTATTGCTTATCCCTTATTGACTCCTTCATCCAACACAGGAAAATCCATTCCATCACCCCACCCTGGGTGATAAAAAATTATCCGGAAGTGGAGCGGATCATGTTCAGATTGCGAAATCAACCCTGCATCAGGGGCTGTGCATACTGCTATAATGCCCTCGATATTCATAAAGGCTTGAAAAGGTTTTTCGGATTCGATTCTTACAGAACCTATGGAGGAGAACCTTTACAGGAAAAAGCTGTAAAAGCAGCCGTGAACAATAAATCAATTCTTGCAGTTTTCCCTACCGGCGGCGGAAAATCAATTACTTTTCAGGTACCGGCACTGATCAGCGGAGAATGCGCCAAAGGGCTGACGATCGTGATCTCACCTTTGCAATCACTGATGAAAGATCAGGTAGACAACCTGGAAAAATACGGCATAATAGAGGCCGTTACCATCAACGGATTGCTGGACCCGATTGAAAGGGCAAAATCATTGGAAAGGGTTGAAGATGGTTCGGCATCCATGCTTTACATTTCTCCTGAATCGCTCCGGTCAGCAACGATTGAACGGCTAATTTCAGGAAGGAAAATTGTTCGTTTTGTGATCGACGAAGCACATTGTTTCTCTGCCTGGGGACAGGATTTTAGGGTCGATTATTTATATATCGGAGATTTCATCAGATCAATTCAGGAAAAGAAAAATCTTCAGGATGCTATTCCGGTTTCGTGTTTTACAGCAACAGCAAAACAAAAAGTAATAGAAGATATACGCGCTTATTTCAAAGAAAAACTTTCTATCGACCTGGAACTTTTTACTTCCAAATCATCACGAACGAATCTGCATTACAATGTCTTTGAACGGTCAAATGAAGAGGAAAAATATCAAACGCTGAGAGATCTGATAGCAGAAAAAAACTGCCCTGCGATCATTTATGTATCGCGGACCCGCAGAGCCTATTTACTTGCAGAAAGGTTGACTCAGGACGGCTTTGATGCAAAACCATACCATGGGAAAATGGAGGTAAGTGAAAAAACTGCCAATCAAAATGCTTTTATGGCCGGGGAAGTTTCTGTAATGGTAGCAACTTCAGCCTTTGGAATGGGTGTTGACAAGAAAGATGTTGGCCTGGTCATTCATTATGACATTTCAGATTCTCTCGAAAATTATATCCAGGAAGCAGGCAGAGCAGGCAGGGATGAAAGCATTGTTGCAGATTGTTTTGTCCTGTTTAACGAGGAAGACCTGGGTAAACATTTCATTTTACTGAATCAAACCAAGCTTTCCATAAAAGAAATTCAACAGATCTGGAAAGCGATCAAGGAAATCACCCGGTTACGGTCAAAAGTTTCCAACTCTGCATTGGAAATTGCCAGAAAAGCAGGTTGGGATGACAATGTGGTTGAAATAGAAACAAGGGTTACCACGGCCATTGCTGCATTGGAAAATGCAGGATACCTTAAGCGGGGTCAGAATATGCCAAGAATTTTTGCAAACAGCATTTTATCAAAAAACGCCCAGGAAGCCATCGACAAGATCATCGCTTCTCAAAAATTCGATGAGAAGCAAAAAGAAAAAGGCATACGGATCATAAAGAAGCTTTTTTCAGGCAAAAGCAGAAAACACGCCACCGAAGAACCGGCTGAATCCAGAATAGATTACATCAGCGACCATCTCGGAATCGTAAAAGAAGAAGTTATAAATATTGTTAACCTGCTACGGGAAGAAAACATCCTGGCAGATGCAAAAGATCTGACAGCATTTATCAGGAAAAACGAAAGCAAAAATCGCTCACTCAGCATCGTCAATACATACTGTAAAATCGAAAATTTTCTACTTCCGGTATTGGGAACACAGGAAAAAGCGGTGCATATCAAGGAATTGAATGAAGAAGCTGAAGCGAATGGATGCGAAGATGTCAGTATAAACAAAATAAAAACCATCATTAATTTTTGGGCGATAAAAAACTGGATCAAGCGTCACAACCTGGAATATTCCAAAAATCATATTGCTTTGATTTGTCTTCATCCAAAAGAATTACTTGAAAAAAAACTGGAAAAACGTCACGAATTGGCGAGGTTCATTGTTGAATTTCTTTATAAAAAGAGTAATACGGATGCATATAAGGATGACACAGGAAAAGAGGAAGTTTTGATAGAATTTTCTGTACATGAATTAAAGACAGCTTATAATCAAAGTTCAAATCTTTTTAAATTGAACGTTGGCCTTGAGGATATTGAGGATGCGCTTTTTTATCTTTCAAAAATAGAGGCCATAAAAATTGAAGGAGGCTTTCTGGTTGTTTATAACCGACTGACGATTGAACGTTTGGAAGAGGATAATAAAAAACGATACACAAAGGAAGATTATGAAAAGCTCAATCAATTCTACGAAAACAAAGTTCAGCAAATTCATATTGTAGGTGAGTATGCGAGGAAAATGATCGGTGATTATCGCAATGCACTCCAATTTGTAGAAGATTATTTTCAATTAAACTACCAATCATTTCTGAAAAAATATTTCCCCGGCAGCAAGTCAGACGAATTGAAGCTAAGAATGACGCCATCCAAATTCAGACAACTTTTCGGAGAGTTATCACCAACACAGTTGAGTATTATCAACGACAACGATTCTAAATACATCGTGGTGGCGGCAGGACCAGGGAGCGGAAAAACAAAGGTTTTGGTTCACAAACTTGCATCCCTGCTTTTAATGGAAGATGTGAAGCATGAGCAGTTACTTATGCTGACTTTTTCAAGAGCAGCAGCAACTGAATTTAAAAAACGTTTACTCAAACTCATCGGTAATGCAGCTAATTATATAGAAATCAAAACTTTTCACTCCTATTGCTTTGACTTGCTGGGTAAAATAGGCAGTTTGGAAAAGTCAGACGTTATATTGAAATTGGCTGTGGAGAAGATCAGGAACAAGGAAGTTGAAATGAGCCGGATCACGAAAACTGTCCTGGTAATAGATGAAGCGCAGGACATGGATGCAGATGAGTTCAGCCTGATCAATGCGCTGATGGAACATAATGAAGAAATGAGGGTAATTGCAGTTGGGGATGACGACCAGAATATTTTTGAATTCCGGGGCGCAAGCTCAAAATATCTTGAACAGTTTATCCTGATAAACAATGCGGTAAGACATGAGCTGACAGAAAATTTCAGAAGCAAAAGCAACCTGGTTGAATTTACCAACCATTTTGTGAATCGGATCCGGCACAGATTGAAAGAAATACCGATCGTAGCGCGACAAACGGATAACGGTCAAATAAAATTAGTTCATTATCAGAACAATAACCTGATAACGCCACTGGTAAATGATATCCTGACGACAGGACTTACAGGCACAGTTTGTGTACTGACCAGAACAAATGAGGAAGCGTTGCAAATTGCCGGCTTACTTTTGAAAAACGGGTTTCAGGCCAGGCTGATACAGTCAAATGATGGTTTCAGCTTATACAATTTATATGAAGTCAGGTTCTTTTTAACTCAGCTGAATATCACTGATGATGTTTTTATATTGAACGATGATGCCTGGGAAGCCGGAAAAACCGCACTGAAAAAGAGATTCTCCGGAAGTAATAAGTTGGAGATTTGCATTAACCTGATCAAAGATTTTGAAGAAACTAACCCAAAGAAGAAGTACAGATCTGATTTGGAGGTTTTTATAAGGGAATCCGGGATGGAAGATTTTTACTCCGACAGTGGAGAAACGATTTATGTTTCAACCATTCACAAAGCCAAAGGAAAAGAGTTTGATCATGTTTTTCTGATGCTCGGAAATTTCAACCCGAATACAGACGAGGCTAAGCGACTGTTGTACGTGGCCATGACCAGGGCAAAAAAACATCTGACCATACATTTGAATTCAGAATTCCTCAATGATGTTTCAGTTGAGCATTTGGAAAAAGTGAAGGACAGAGAAAACTGGCAAGCACCCAATGAACTGGCAATGCATTTGACCCATAAAGATGTTTGGCTGGATTATTTCAGGAACAGGCAGTATATAATATCTCAATTGACCTGCGGTGATGATTTGATTGTAACCGATACCGGATGCTTAAACTCAAAAAAACAAAGCATCCTTAAATTCTCCCGACAATTTCTGGATCAGATAGAATTGCTGAAAAAAAGAAACTATGAATTAAAAAGTGCTCAAGTCAATTTTATTGTTTACTGGATGAAAGAAGGTTCAGAAGAAGAAGTGAAAATTGTTTTACCAGAAATAATTTTTGAGAAAAAACAGATGGACGATCAGCAGAAACATTGAATATTGAGTCCTCAAAAACCATTTTCAAAATCCCAATAGAAATGTATTTTTACTGATTAGTGCGGTAAATCTGAAAACATACTTTTATAACATATTGAATATCAATAATGATAATCTATTTATATTTAAATGGGTACAAGTCTGGTGAAAAATTCTGATCAAAAATTCAAATTTCATTTAATTTTGACTGATAAAAAAAATTACCATGCAACACACCATCGCACTCCGCCCCTGGGAAATGGAAGATCTTTCGGACCTGGTAAGGTATGCAGATAATTCGAAAATCGCTCAAAACCTGACAGATATGTTTCCCCACCCTTATTCCAGAGAAGATGGAATCGCCTTTATCCAGATGACCAAAAACTTTAAAGATGGCGTGATCTTCTGTGTCACAATAAATGATGAAGTCGCCGGCAGCATCGGAGTTTTCATTCAAAAAGACATTATGCGCAGAAATGCTGAATTGGGTTATTGGATTGCAGAACCATTCTGGGGCAAAGGCGTTTGTACTGCCGCAGTCAAATTGATGGTCAGCTATGGATTCAGACATTTCGAAATCGACCGGATCTATGCCCGTCCTTTCGGCAGGAATATCGCATCCCAGAAAGTACTGATGAATGCCGGCTTTAGTTTCGAAGCCAGGTTTTATCAAAATATCATCAAAAACGGAATCCTGGAAGATGAACTTTTTTTTGGCATCAGGAAAACATCCATCACAATATAAATTCAGCTTACAGTCAGATAATCAGACACCAAAATATAATCCGCAATTATAAACAAAGTATTTCTTACATTTGTTATCCGGGATGAATTATACAATCGAAGGGAAATAATCATCATGAATTAAGAATTTTATATCGTTCTTATTATTCGCTGAAATTCAACTCAAAAATTTCGTCAGAACATGAATGTAATTTATCTTTCTCCACATTTTCCGGAGAATTACGTCGCATTTGCAGAGGCATTGCATAACAGGGGCGCTCGTGTACTTGGAATTGCCGAACTGCATTATGACCAGTTGCCTGACAGGTTAAAACCTGTCCTGACCGACTATTATGCCGTCCAAAATATGGAAAACTATGAAGAAATGCTTCGGGCAGTGGCATTTTTCACACATAAATACGGCAAAATCGATCATCTGGATTCATTGAACGAACACTGGTTGTTTACCGAAGCCAGCCTGAGAACTGATTTCAACATTCCCGGCATTCACAATGATACCATTGCGGACATGAAATATAAATCCCTGATGAAAGAACGGTTTATAAAAGCCGGAATCCGGGTTGCCAAAGGCAAGGTTGTGCGCACGCTTGACGAAGCAAAATCATTCATCCGGGAAGTGTCTTATCCGGTGGTTGCGAAACCTGATTCCGGCGTCGGAGCTTCCAACACTTACAAGATATCAGATGATACACAACTGAAGCGATTCTTTGAAAATAAACCTGATATTCCATACATCTTTGAAGAGTTCATTTCCGGTCGCATCGAAACATTTGACGGGCTGACAGACAAATTCGGCAATCTGGTCTTTTGCACCGGACATGTGTACAGCGACGGTGTCATGGATGTGGTCAATAACGACCGCCATGTATACTATTACAGCTTCCGTGATATTCCCCCGGATGTTGAAGAAATGGGCATGAAGATCTTCCGTGAATTCAATCTTAAAGGCAGATTTTTTCACTTCGAATTTTTCCGGACAGCTGATGGTAGCCTCGTGGCGCTTGAAGTCAATATGCGACCTCCGGGTGGCTATACTACAGATATGTTCAATTTTGGCAGCGACATCAATATCTATGAACAATGGGCCAATATGGTAACCATGAATGCAGTCAGCACGGATTACCAAAGGAAGTATCACGTCGCTTATGTGGGAAGAAAATGGCGCTTTGATTATGCACATTCAACAGATGAAATTGCTGCTTTATGCGGAGAAAAACTTGTTTACCACAACTATGTCAGCGGCATTTTCAGTCTGGCAATGGGAAATTATGGATATATTGTTCGTCATCCTGATTTGGAAGAACTTTTAAAATGTGTACATTTGATACATCGTTTAAAAGATTAGATCCTGACAGGATACATCGATTAAAAAATTGACATCCGATTTGCTTGCGATAAAACGAAAATAAAAAATACAGCTATGAACGTCGTTTACTTTTCACCACATTTTCCACCAAATTATGTTTGGTTCATTAAAGAATTGAAAAAAGCCGGAGTCAATACACTCGCCATTGCGGACGTACCTTTTGAGCGCCTTTCACCCGTACTCAAAGAATCACTCAATGACTATTACCAGGTGGCAAATCTCGAAGATTACCATGCAGTGGTTAAAGCCATGGGTTATTTCATCCATAAATACGGCCGCATTGACCATCTCGATTCCCTCAATGAACATTGGTTGATGATGGAAGCCAGCCTAAGGACTGATTTCAATATCCCCGGTTTGAAAAACGACGACATTGGTGACATGAAATTCAAATCCAGAATGAAACAGCGGTTTATCCATGCCGGCGTGGAGGTTGCCCGGGGAAAGGTCATTGCCAACATGGAGGAGGCCAAACGCTTCATTAAAACCGTCAAATATCCTGTCATCGCCAAACCAGACAACGGGGTCGGTGCTTCCGCAACATTCAAGATCAGCGACGATGCGCAACTTTCCTCATTTTTCGAAAATAAACCTTCAACAAGCTACATTTTTGAGGAATTTATCGAGGGAACCATAGAAAGTTTTGATGGCTTGACTGACAAAAAAGGCCATTTGGTTTTTTATACTTCCAATATTTTTTGCCAGGGAATCATGGACATTGTAAACCAGGATAAACATGTGTATTACTATACACAGCGAAAAGTTCCGAAAGACATCTCCGAAGCAGGCAAAAAGATCCTTCATGAATTCAACCTGAAGGGTAGATTTTTTCATTTCGAATTCTTTCGCAAAAATGATGGCGGACTCGTAGCACTGGAAGTTAATATGAGGCCACCCGGCGGTTTTACCACAGATATGTTCAATTATGCCAGCGACATCAATATCTATGAGTATTGGGCAAAAGTGGTCACCGGTCACCCAACCGATTTTAAATATACGCGCAAATACCATGCATGTTATATCGGAAGAAAAAACAGGTTTGAATATTCTCACAATCTGCATCAGGTGATCCAGCATTGCGGGAACGACCTGGTTTTTCATCATCCTGTTGGTGAAGTTTTGAGTCCTGCTCTCGGCCACTACGGCTTCATTGTCAGACATGAGAATCTCCAGCAAATAAAAAATTACATAGATTTTATATTACAATTTGACTAAAAATGAACAGAGACTATCAAAAATGGTACAGCGATCACCTGGGAAAAGAAATGGAATTGCTGGTTCACGGCCATGCAGGTACACCGTTTATTATTTTTCCATGCTCCAACGGCCGTTTTTTTGATTTCGAAAACCGCGGCATGTTTCATACGGTTGAACAGGAACTCAAAGAAGGAAAAGCGATTTTTTTCAGTGTTGACAGCATCGACCGGGAAACATGGCACAATCATGGCGCACATCCTTCCGTTGGCGCATCAAGACATGAACACTATGATCAGTATATCATACATGAGGTGATACCTTTCATCCATCATTTCCTGGGAAACAATGAAAAAATCATCGCTGCAGGCGCCAGTATGGGTGCTTATCATGCGGTGAATTTCTTTTTAAGGCATCCGGATGCTTTTGGAGGCACACTGGCTTTGAGCGGAAATTACCATGCGAAACATTTCGTGGGTGATTATATGGATGAACATGTTTATTTTAATTCACCATTAGCATTTTTACCCGGATTGCAGGACAACTGGTATCTGGATCAATACCGCTCTTCCAAAATTTTTGTCTGCACAGGTCAGGGTGCCTGGGAAGAAACCATGGTGGAAGATACCCATCATCTGAAATCTCTGCTGGAAGAAAAAAATGTACCGGCACATATCGAATTCTGGGGACACGATGTCAACCATGACTGGAATTGGTGGGAACTGCAATTTCCCTATTTTGTAAAGAAGATTGTGTGAAGTAATAGTGACTGGATAAAATTCATTTTTTGAAGGTAGCCCGGGCATTCGCTGCTATAGGCAAATGGTCAGAATTTTTCACTTAGACTGTGAAATCATAAATACCGGAAAGATAACAATTTTCAAATTAAGTGATTTTAATACAAAAAAACGATCACTCTTTCAAAAATTGCAATTTGATAAAACATTTGATCCGAAACCAACTGAATCACATTGCCTGAATCAAACAGTGTTGAAACCACGCAATGAAAGCAATCAGCAGATCCCGGATCATTTGAAAAAATCTGCACCCGAACCCATTTATGTTCAAATGCATAGCAATTGAATCTCTATAATTTTGTCCCTACCAGGGTATAATGATACAGATCATTGCCATCTACAATGGTATAATCGATCTGCAACGTATAGTTTTGAAATACACCTTCACCATAAATTCTTTTATTTCCGTCAAAATTCTGGGAATAAATAACAATTCTCTTGCTGTAATCCTCTTTATCCCGGACATCGGCGCTGATCAGAGCCCAGTTGTCCTTAAGCCAGGGAGCATCAATTTTGATAGAATTACCATAATCAGCCGAAATGACCATAGAAAAAGGCCCCGCCACGCCGGTTACATGAGCTTCATAAACACCTGCTATTTCCATCACATCTTCATCATATTTTTCGCAGGAAGATATCAGGATGGCCAGTAAAAGAATTGAAAAAAGTTTAGCTTTCATTTTAAATGATTTTTTGTGAATAAATGCTTTACAAAAGTATTTCAGAGACGAAGTTAGCGCCAGGTTTTAGGCAGCATTAACCATACTTTAATACATTTTTAAGAATACTTTAGCATATTCCGGTTCATAGTGCACGCATCACTGAATTAACGCATTTTACAAGCAATTCCCCGATATCTTTAAAATTTATATTGCTTCAGGTCCTTTATCAGATCATTTTGCATTAAAAATTGTTTATCAGGCATAATAGACAGCATTATCCCGGAGTTTTACAATTTTAACCTTAAAAATTATTGGCATTGACCATATTAAGAATCCTGATGTTTTACCTCTTTTTGTCCGCTGGCAACTTTTCTGCCAACGGGAATAATGAGCCCGATTTTCAACATGTGGACCGATTTGCCAGGCAATTGAAAAAATCTTCTACACTGGATCAGACTGCAAGACAATTGACCATACAGTTTGAAACAGAAGTGGAGAAGGTTCGGGCCATTTTCGTTTGGATCACCTATAACATCGGATATGACATCCATAAAGTCAAAGATCAACAGCGCCGTAACAACCGAACGGTTATCACGGCCAACAGCCAGGCAGAACTGGATGCATATATCAAAAAAATGCCAAGAAAAATGGCAGATAATGCATTTTCGAGCGGCAAAGGCGTTTGCGAGGACTATTCCAATCTTTTCCTTTTTATGTGCCAAAGCATTGGGATCGAAGCGAGTTATATCACAGGATATGGAAGAAGTTCTGCGGATAAACTGAATAAATACCCGGATCGGTCAAATCACGTTTGGAACGGAGTAAAAATCAATGACACATGGTATTTACTGGATGCAACCTGGTCAGCAGGCCAGGTAGATATGCGAACCGGCAAATTTACCCGGGATTTTACCGATGGATTTTTCCTGGCTGACCCCGTCAAGTTCATTCTCACACATTTCCCTGATGACCCTGAATGGCAACTGGTAGGAAGTCCTCTTGATTTGGATAAATTTGTCACTTTGCCATTGGGATATCCTTCACTCCATGATCCCGAAATTCTGGATTACTATCCCAAAAAAGGCGTCATCAGCCGGGAAAACGAAATAGTGAAACTGGTGCTCCAAACGGAAATTCCTGCAGATCAATTTGAACTGTATATCAACAACCGTTATCACTCCACCGCAACGGAAGCTGATGAGAACAGGGTGGTTTTCCAATTGGATGTTTCACGTCTGAAGAATGCCGAAATTACCATCACCAGAATCGGTGATGTAAAGGTTATTCCTCTTATTTCGTACCTTGTAGACTGATGAACTTGCCTGGATTTTGACCTTGAAGCTGACTTTTCAATGGTCTAAGTTGCAAAACAAATTCCTTACCAATAACGGTGGTTAATATGCTTCAATAACCCTGAAAAGTCTTTTCAGGCCAGTCAGATCAATCCGGAACCAAGTGCCAGTGACAGTAAAATTAGCATCACAGCCACTGTTACTTTCAGTGTATCCAGTGTGATTTTCTTCAATAGTAAGTTTCCCAGAAATGCCCCGGATATGGCAGCCAAAGTGGCAAAAATGACTAAAAATATGTTCTCTGAAAGTCCCGAGGTGTTGAAACCCGTTGCATAAATACTCAACCTGGTAAGGTCAACAAATGAGGATACCACAACAGCAGTTCCGATAAATGCTTCTTTGGAAAGCCCTGATTTGATCAAAAAAGCACTTCTAAGCGCACCCTGATTGCCTGAAAGCCCTCCAAAAAATCCACTTAATATTCCGCCAATAGCCAACTTTTCTTTTCCAAACCGAAATTTATCAAAATATGGGATCAAATCCATTAGCGCAAAGTAAATCAGCAAAAGCGAAATCATGAATTTTACCGGATATACTACAAAAGAACGACCACCAATTTCGTATTCGAAAATCGGCCGGGCGTCCGGAATGTGCAGCAAGAGCCATGAACCAGCTAAAGCACCCAGCACTGCAGGTATACCGAACCTGAACAAGACCTGTTTATCTGCTTTTTTGCCCACCAGAACCATTTTAAACAGATTGTTCATCAGGTGAACAACACCTGTGAGGGCTATCGCCAGCTCTACCGGAAAAAATATCATGAATACCGGTGTGAGTATGGTACCCAATCCAAATCCGGAGAAAAAGGTGAGGATCGCAGCTCCGAAAGCAGTCAAAGAAATGATCAGTATCTCCATATCAAAAATGTTTTTTCACATTGAATTCAATAATTCAAAATCAGCTTTTTAACTTTCGCAACTGATTTTCATACACAATTGAAGTAAACAAGTAACTTTCTATAACAATGATACTAAAAACTCTGAACTAAGTATTGATATTTATTCCGGTGCTGAGTTGATCAGTCCTTTAGTCTGCCGGGTTTGAGCTTGTACATTGCAGTAAAAAACAAAAATTGCCGGAGACCCTGGAATTCTGATCATAAGGATACATCATATGCTATTTGGTTAATAGCCAAATGACCATCAACCAGAATAATCACTTAAAGCATAGCAATCAAAGACACGCGGAGCATGCCGGTAACCGTCTCAGGAGCAGGCAAAACTTTGTTGTAGTAAATACTGATTTTTTTGCTCTTTTGGGCTTTGAGGAGGAACTCAATATAGTTTTTTAGGTTCTATTTAAAAATTCAAGTATTTTTGACGCCGTTTCGCATTCAGACATGATAAAAAGACTTAGTATATCCAATTATGCACTGATCGATTTTGTAGAGATCAATTTCGATAAAGGTCTTCATATCGTCACCGGAGAAACCGGTGCAGGAAAGTCTATTATTTTAGGTGCTCTTGGCTTGATCATGGGTGACAGGGCTGATCTGAAAGTGATATCAGATCCTGAGAAAAACTGTATCATCGAAGCAGACATTGATATTCGCCGGTATGACATTTCTGATCTGTTGAATGAATGGGATATTGACCAGGCTGACATGCTGAATATCAGACGCGTAATTTCAGGAACAGGAAAATCACGGGCATTCATCAACGATCTTCCGGTCAGTCTGAAAGCTTTACAGGACATAACCATCCGTCTGATCCAGGTTCACAACCAGTTTGACAATTTGGATCTTAGCCAGCCGGATTATCAGTTGAGTATCATCGATGTACTGGGTGAACACCGGGAGCAATTACAGGAATACAAAAGTTTATATAAAAATTGGAGCACTTTAAAAACAGAGTTAGCTTCTTTGAAAGCTACCGTGGAGACTTTCGCAAAAGAAAAGGATTTTGTCCGTTTTCAGTATGAAGAACTGGAAAATGCCGGTCTTGAACAAGCGATCGATGAAGAACTGGAATCATCATTGGAACTGATGAGCAATGCAGAATCCATACAGCAAGCGCTTAAACTGGCTTATTTCACACTTGCAGATGATGAAAACTCACTGATTGATCAGATCAAATCTTTGATCAGAAATCTCAGGCAACAGGCCGAAGGTGTAAGTATGGTCGAAAAGGTTATTGACTCATTGGATCTCGAAGCTGAAAACCTTGAACAAATTGCCATTGTTTGCAGGGATCAGTCAGAAAAAATCGATTCAGACCCTGAAAAACTGGCTGTTTTGCAACAAAAAATGGATGAGATCAACCGATTGATGCATAAATTCAGAACTACTGAAATCACCGAACTGATCGGTACAAAAAACAGTTTGAAGGAAAAGCTTAACCAGGAACTGGAACTCGATCAACTGATCTCTGAGAAGGAGAAAAGCATCATGGAACAGGAAAAACAGCTGAATTTACTGGCTAAAATGATCTCAACGTCAAGACAAAAAACTTCCAGATCGTTTTGTTCAGATGTCGAAAACAGTCTGAAGCAACTGGCGATGCCGTTTGTCAGGCTTGAAGGCAAGTTTTCTGTGTCAGATTCTTTAATGCCCAATGGCAAGGATGTTTTCGAATTATTGTTCAGCGCAAATAAAGGAACGACACCGCATCCGATAAAAAATGTGGCTTCAGGTGGTGAATTGAGCCGTTTATCTTTGAGCATCAAATCAATTTTGGCCGGGAAAATGAGCCTGCCAACCCTCATTTTTGATGAGATTGAAGCAGGTATTTCCGGAGATGTAGCCATGAAAATGGGACAAATTCTTAAAAAACTTTCCTCCGGGCACCAATTGATCAATATCACGCATTCGGCACAGATCGCCTCACAGGCCAACATCCATTTCTATGTGTACAAAACACATGAACAAGCTAAATCCAAAACCTTGCTCAAAGTGCTGGATAAAAATGAAAGGATCCATGAAATCGCTAAAATGCTCAGTGGAGATCCACCAACCCAGGCAGCTATTAAAAACGCTGAAGAGCTGATCGAAGGTTGAGACGACTGGCTGCAAATATTAACAACTTACTGAAAATTAACAATTAAACACAATTTTGATGAATTACAATTTATTAAAAGGGAAAAAAGGAATTATTTTTGGTGCACTGGATGAGAACTCCATCGCCTGGCATGTTGCTAAAAAATGTGTCGATGAAGGCGCACAAATTGTGCTGACCAACGCTCCCGTTGCATTCAGAATGGGTAAAATTGAAGAAATGGCTGCTTCCCTCAACTCGGTGGCGATCCCGGCTGATGCCACTTCTATGGAAGATCTTGAACAGCTGTTTAAAAAATCCATGGAGATTTTTGGAGGAAAAGTCGATTTTATTCTTCATTCCATCGGGATGTCTTTGAATATCCGTAAAAACAAGGAATATCATGATTTGAATCACGATTGGATGTTAAAAACTTTTGATATTTCTGCTGTTTCTTTTCATAAAGTGATGCAAACTGCCGACAAACTGGATGCGATCAATGATTGGGGTTCAATCATAGCCCTGAGTTACATCGCTGCACAAAGGACTTTTCCCTATTATGGAGAAATGGCTGAATCCAAGGCTTTGCTCGAATCTTTTGCCCGGAGCTTTGGTGCACACCTCGGAAAAACTAAAAAAGTCAGGGTCAATACCATTTCTCAGTCACCTACCATTACCACAGCAGGCAGCGGTGTGAAAGGGTTTGACATGTTTTATAAATACACTCAGAATATGGCGCCGTTGGGCAATGCAGATGCAGATGCATGTGCTGATTATTGTGTGTTGTTGTTTTCTGACCTGTCAAGGATGGTGACCATGCAGAATTTATACCACGATGGCGGATTTTCCAGCATGGGAATGGATCCGACGTTAATGGACTAATGTACATCTGACCCATGTTTTTGCAATAAATATGGGTCAGTTTCTCGTTTATTTACTTTCAGCCTGATTTTTTGATAATCAAAACGCAAAAAAGTATATTCCGAATGAGCAACGTGATCAAATCATCCCTCTTTGCATCTCTTGCCATCACAAGTATTTGTGTGGTTTTAACGTCAGCATTAAGTGCTCAACGGGATATGTCCGACAGATCGCTGACAGAAAAGGACAGTTCTTCAATCGCGCCGGAAGAAATTGAGGATACCTTGAAAATGACCTGGTTCACTACGGAAAATATCCACGGGCAACAAATATTCACGGACACATCTTTGGAATTCAACGCTATCCAATACAACCCTCTGCGAACTAAAGAAATGCCTTATTTATTTTTGGGCACACCGGGGTCTTCCTCTACGAGCATTTATCAGTTCAGGGAATTACAGAGCGGCATGGATTTCGGTTTTCATCAGTTCGATCCATACAAATTACATCTGAAAAGATTGAGATGGTATAAGACCAATCTTCCATTTGCTGACCTGTGTTTTTCACCGGGCAAATCAGAAAATGAATTATTTACCTCGGCAAAATTCACCATGAACCTGAGCGATCAATGGAACCTCAATCTGGATTATCAACGTTTGCTCGATGAAGGATTCTACAAGGAACAAACCACCAAAAACAGCAGCCTGATCGCTGGACTCTGGCACCAATCCAAAAATGGAAAAAGCAACACTTTTGTGAGCTTTCTAACCAACATTCATCAGGAAAAGAACAATGGAGGCATCACCGATACCAGTTATTTATCTGCTGAATCTTTCCGTGGCAATATTCCCATTATACTTTCAGGTAGTATCAGCAGACACCAAAATGAAAAATTCACGGCTCAGCATATTTATTACCCATGGAAAATCAATGGCGCGGATAGCTTAAAAAGGCTTATTGATTTATCTTTCAACAGTATGCTAAGTTACGAAAAAGGCTTTTTCAAATATTATGACGAAAAAGCCGGGACTGAGGCCGACAGCCTGATTTACCGATATTTGATCATCGATCCCATCGGGGTGAGAAACTATATTGACTATCACAAATTGAGTTTGTTACCGGGTATAAACCTAAATGTCGCTGATTTTTTTATGCTGAAAGCCGGCATTTCGTATGATTTTTATGCCATTGGCCAAAATGAATTGACTACTGACTACAAACACGATCTGACAACATCCCTGAAAGCTGAATATAAATTCAAAAAATATCTGGATCTGAATGCTGATTTTGATTATCATTTTCTGGATTTTGAAGGAGATTTAACACTGGATTTAAAGGGTAGTTTCAAACTGGACCCTTATGTTCAGGTGACTGGAAGCCAAAAGATCGTTTATGCGCATCCTTCCTGGATACATAACAGTTTTATCCTGAATGATGTCTCCATATACCAAAATAGTTTTGACCCGCAAAAGCAGTTTTCAAGCTCTATTGGGTTTCGCATACCTTTGATCAATGCGGGATTTTCAATTGCTGACCATACCTATGAAAACTATATTTATTATACAAAAGAAAAACATTTTATCCAGTCACCGATTAATCTTCGGTATACGCAAATGTCCATTGACCTCGGACTGAAATTCATGGGATTTCATTTGGATAACACACTGCATCTGTTCAGAAGTGATAATGAATTGTACGATCTACCGGAATACAGGCTTGAATCAAGTATATATTATAAAGCTTACATCCTGAAAAAGAAAATGGAATTGTTCACCGGATTTGAAAGCTTCATTACGGACAAGTTTTACATTCCGGATTATCAGCCTGTTTTAGGCGCTTTTACAACTAAGTCTGATTTCTATAGTGACTGGCATACACTTATCAACTTCTTTATTTCGTTTAAAGTGAAGAATTTTCGATTTTTTGCCAGAACAGAGAACATCTTTTCCCTGATCGATAATCAGGTGCATTTCCAGACTAAAGCATATCCGCTCGATGATTTTCGTGCCTTCCGAATGGGCGTCAGGTGGCAATTTGTCAACTAATCAACCAAGGACACCTTTGCAAATATATTTTTTCTTTAAATCAGAGCTCGTAATTAGGTTGAAGAACACCCTTTCCATCCTCTTCCTTGTAAAAATCATTGATATACCTGACGACGTCCTCCGGTTCATCAAATATAGGAATGAGTTCAAGATCATCAGCCTTAATGTTTTTTTCTTTCCCGAGCATCACTTCAACAATCCAGTTTCTCATACCTGACCAAAACTCAGAACCTACCAGAACTACCGGAACTCTGTCAATTTTTTTTGTTTGGATCAAGGTCAATACTTCAAACAATTCATCCATCGTGCCAAATCCTCCCGGAAGCACAACAAATCCCTGTGCGTATTTCACGAACATGACTTTTCTTACAAAAAAGTACCTGAAATCCAGATTTTTATCAGAATCGATGTAGTTATTGTTGTGTTGTTCAAAAGGCAATTCAATGTTAAGACCCACTGAGATACCCTGCTTTTCAAAAGCACCTTTATTAGCTGCTTCCATGATGCCCGGACCACCACCGGAGATCACTCCAAACCCGGACTCTACCAAATTATTGGCTATGATCCTGGCTAATTCATAATATTTGTCCCCTACCCTTGTTCTGGCAGATCCGAAAATTGAAATGCAGGGTCCGATTTTGTTCAATCTTTCAAATCCATCTACAAACTCTGCCATTACTTTAAACATCATCCAGGAGTTCTCTCCTTTGATATTCCTCCATTTCCTCATCGGCAGTTGTACATTATTCATCATGATCATTATTTGTTCCATAAAAAAAAACTGAACCATGCTATGCGCACGGTCAGTTAAAGGCTAAATTAAACGATATTTCTATGAATAAATTGCATATAGTCAATGATTATTGAACCCATGGAAAATATTCCTGATTTCAACATCTGATATAGACTTATACAAGTTTCGACAATAAACGAATATTAAGCAGATTCAGATTTGTGCAGTCCCGATATTATTGGATTTAAAGGATCTGGACGGCATTTCTGACGACCTGGAAATCAGGATTGATGAATCGACTTCAATTCGCTGATGACGTCATCCAGTTTACTCCTTAATTCTTCCATATCTTCTACATCCTCAAATCCGGCGTGTTCATGTTTTGTTTTGTTCATTCCTACATAGCAGATCACGTCATTTTTAGAAATTTCCTTTCCGCCAAGGATGATAAGCCGTTCGACAACGTTCCTGAGTTCCCGGATATTTCCAGTCCATTCAAACCCCTGAAGCGCCTTGATAGCCTGCGCGCCAAATGTTTTGGTGGTTATTCCATATTCTTCGCAAATCTCCCTGGCAAAAAACTCGACAAGCAATGGAATGTCTTCTATCCGATCCCTCAATGGTGGAACATCGATGATGATGACTGCCAACCTGTGGAACAAGTCTTCCCTGAATTTGCCTTTCCTGATCTCTTTTTTCAAATCTTTATTGGTTGCTGCAACCACACGGACGTCTACTTTGATTTCTCTGTCACCACCAACCCTGGTAATTCTGTGTTCCTGGAGCGCTCTCAAAACTTTAGCCTGAGCAGACAAACTCATATCCCCTATCTCATCCAAAAACAAAATACCTCCGTTTGCCAGTTCAAATTTACCTAACCGTTGTTTGATCGCTGAAGTAAATGAGCCTTTTTCATGTCCGAAAAGCTCGGATTCTATCAATTCAGAAGGAATTGCTGCACAATTTACTTCTACCAACGGAAACTCCTTTCTATTGCTTTTCTCATGCAACCACCTGGCTACCAATTCCTTTCCGGTTCCATTATCTCCCATGATCAATACACGTGCTTCAGTTGGTGCAACCCGTTCGATGGTATCCTTCACCATTTTTATAGCTTTGGATTCCCCGATGATATCAATGGTTTTCTTAGCATTGACTTTTTTCTGCAAAACATTCTTTTCTCCGATCAGGCTTGATTTATCCAGCGCATTGCGCAAGGTGATCAGAAGCCTGTTCAGATCCGGTGGTTTCTGTATAAAATCAAAGGCGCCGTTTTTAACTGCCTCCACAGCAGTATCAATGGTGCCGTGTCCTGAAATCATTACTACAGGAATATCAGGCTTCAAAACCTGGATCCGTTCCAGGGCTTCCATACCATCCATTCTCGGCATTTTAATATCAAGCACTATCAGATCAAAATCCTGTTGCTTGATCTTTGCCAGACAGTCCAGACCATCAGTAGACTCCTCTACTTCATACTTCTCATATTCAAGGATATTCCGCAATGTTTTACGAATACTCCTGTCATCATCAACAATCAATACCTTAGCCATAGAATGACAATTATTCTTTATGAATCAATGAATAAATACTATTTACTTGAATTTTGATCTATTTCAGAAAAACTAAAATGATCCTGCGAAGTTTTGGTAAATCCGTTTTGAAATGTAAAGATATATTATTTTTTTAAATAATATATAAATGATACATTTTTTTTGGCTTGGACATCATTTTTTACATTTGATCGCATCTTCTGAAATCGGATGCCGCAACCAAAAACCAGTTCATTTTTCCTGTGCCAAACATGATAAAGCGTGAAGTTCCTATTGGTTTCCTATCAATTCACCGGCCTGATTGACCTTGGTACTCAATTCATTGGAATAGATTAACTGAGTTTTCAATTAAACGATCTTTTCTCACCATGACCGTATACTTACATAGAAAGTCAACTCAAAGGGTAAATCTATTTAATTATTCATTAAGACAAAATGATTAAAAAAAAATTCCGATGTTGGAGATTTTCGCCTAAAGTCGGTTACAAAGGGTAATTCTTTGAACTGATGTTACAGCAGCAATTTGAAAATCTGGATAAAGATCAACTCCACATCTCGTAAAACAGAATAATCCCTGGCATACATAAAATTTATTCTGTGGATTTCTTCCTTGCTAAGTCTGTTGATGCTTTCATGAACTATTGGTTCCAGGATACCTACCGGGATACCAGGTAAAGCGTATAAATCCTGATCTGCTTTAATGTACCCCATCCAGGTTCGGTTCCTGGCAAATACATCTATTATCCATAATGGAAATGAAGTTCTGTTTTTACCGAGCAGCCAAACCGGAAAAATGATCAACAAACTCATATTCACCAGATAATCAAGCAGAAATTTCAGAATTTTTTGTCTGTTGTCAGATAATCTGTATCTGAGTTCCATGGTGTAAAGGTCTCCCCTGGCATTTCTGTCATGGCTGCCAATGATGCTCAGAACATCCTTTGTCAGAATTTTGGCTTTAACATCATTCCCCAATCTGGTCATCCAATACATCACTTCGGAAATTTCCACATCTTCCGGAGAGAAAAAAACCTGATCTACCTTGTTTATTCGTACCATTTCATCCAGTTTTTCAATGGATTGAAGGTAGTACGTGGAAAAATCAGATCCTTTTTGCGGAAAAATCGCACCGGTAAACTCAAGTTTTTCCCTGCTTGAAGCAATTATTGCTTTAGCCCTTTCAACTTCTTCCTGTTTTCCTACGACCAACACCCTTTGGACCATATCCCCGCCTGCTTTTCTTCCATTTTGCATAAGATGGTACATGAGCCGGATCAAAAAACCTGGTAAAAAGAGAAAAATTGTTGAAATTAAAATGATGGCTCTGGAAGATCGCAAGGAATTGTCCAATAATGCATACATGACCAGAATGGCCATCGTTCCCGCCAAAACTCCGCTGGCAAATCTTATAAAATGACTTCGATTTTGATAAGCTCCTGACATAGCAAGTCCAGACACCCAGATCAAACTGTAAACAGAATAGATCCAGGCTGAAGGGACTTCTGAATAATAGTCAGCATTATGAAAGAAATACCTTGCCCACAAGTATTCAACTAACCTGATCGTGAAATAAAAACCTGAAAAATCCATCAGAGGAAGGATCAACCCTGCCAGTTTATTCCGGCCAAAATGAAACATGCCAATGAAAATAATAGACGCATTGATCAACCATAGGAATGGATTAAAAAACTTCCTGCCAAAATGTTTCCTGGCAAAAATAGCCATAGCCATATAAAACACCTTGTGGTATTTCAAACTGCTCTTTTTTGTGCTTTCACCCTTAAAATGGATGATGGTGGATTCCGGAAAATATATGATTTTAAAACCTGCCTGTTGAATGCGATAGGAATAATCGATGTCCTCTCCATACATAAAAAAAGCTTCATCCAGCAAACCGGTCTTTTCAATGGCTTCTCTGCGGATAAACATAAATGCTCCACAAAGTACATCCACCTCATTGATTTCATTTTCGTCAAGGTAACCAAGATTATAGCCATTGAAGACTTTGGATCCTGGGAAAAGTCGCGATAGCCCGAGCAAACGCATCAGCGATCTGAATGGTGTTGGAAATCCACGTTTTGACTCTGGCAAAAATTTACCGCTCCCATCGATCATTTTCACCCCCAGGGCACCACAATCTTGCTTTTTCTCCATAAAATCAAAACACTTACTGAGTGTTTCTTCTTCCAGGATCGTATCCGGGTTGAGCAGTAATACATATTTAGAATCAGCCAATTGAATCGCCTGATTGTTGGCTGCAGCAAAACCTGCATTATACTGATTGGCAATGAGTCTGACCTGAGGGAATTGATCACTGACCATTTCTGCTGATCTGTCGACCGAATTGTTATCCACAACGAACACTTCCACATTCAGTTCATGTCTGCCGGCAAAAACTGACCGCAAGCACTCTGCAAGAAAATGTTTCACATTGTAATTGACAATTATGACAGCGATGTCATGCATATGTTACAGCTGATTGTTTTGAACGGTATAAGGCACTCTCGAAGCGATGGATCTGCCAAGTGTAAACTCGTCTGCATACTCAAGTTCTCCTCCAAATGCCACACCTCTTGCTATGGTACTCACCTTCACATGGGAAGGGATCATCCTGGTTAGGTAATAAATGGTGGTATCTCCGTCAATCGTTGGACTGATGGCCATGATCAGCTCTTCAACACCTTGTCTTTCAATCCGTTCTAGCAAAGAACGTATATTCAGGTTTTCCGGGCCAATTCCATTCAACGGTGAGATGATCCCGCCTAAAACATGGTATAATCCCGAAAAATACCCCGTTTCTTCGATAGCGATCACATCCCGAATGCTTTCGACTACACAAACTGTTTGACGATTTCTCGCCTGGCTGGTACAGATTTCACAGACATCATTGTCAGAAATATTATGGCATTGTTTGCAAAACCTGACTTCTTTCAGTTTGCTCAACCCAAGGCTCATCTCGTCTGCCAGGTCATATTTGTCATTGAGCAGATGCAAAACCAACCTAAGCGCAGTTTTTCTTCCTACACCCGGAAGTGAAGAAAAACTTTTGACTGCATCCTCAACTATTTTTGATGAAATATTCATTGCAAAAGATTAACCCACAAATGTAGTTAAAAATCAGCATTCATTCCCAAACCTTATATAAGCTTATATGTGATCAGGAAAATTTGTGTTGCTTTCATTTTTATTTTTCAAAATAGGCTTGCAGGCCTTTAATATGAGCCATATCAACTAAATATATTGGTAAAGCTTTGGAAAACAACATGCACAGTTTAATCGATTTACTTTTTCAGCTCAGGATAACCATTGCAAAAACTAAACGTTTAACTAAATCATTTCCATATATTTAAAAATAACTGTACTATGATTTATGTCAATTCGCTGTCTACTAAAAAAAATGGGTTGTTCTTTGGAACAACCCATTTTTGAATATCTATAAGATTTTTATTAAAAGCCTGCGTTTTTATCACCTTTGACTTTAGTCTTGGTATTAGAAGAACTATAGGATTTAGTCCATTTGGATACGCTTGGAGGTGCTTCCATATTGCTGTCAGAATCTTTACAGGTCCTGAACTCAACCCTTCTGTTCATGTAATGTTGCATTTCCAATTCTTTTCCTTTCTTGCCAGGATCAATTTCCTTTACCAGGGGCATTTCTTCACCACCAAACATCAGGTTGAATCTTTCTCTGGGTATGCCATAATTCTTAACCATGAAATCTATAGCTTCTTTTGCTCTGTTATACGCCAAAAGATTATTATAATCATTAGAGTTCCTTACATCCGTATGCCCGTATGCCGTTACGCAAAGATCCGGATACTTTTCCATTATTTCCGCAACATGTTTAAGATGACCATAATACGCTGGTTTGATTTGATATTTATCCAGGTCAAAATGTATCATTGGTAAAAACCAATCCACCTGACCAGAATAAAAACTCCGTTTTTTCCCGGCAGTAGACACGCTGTCAGGTATTCCTCTGGATTCAAACATTGCCTCGACATCTTCTTTCGTAATGCAGCATTCTTTTATAGTCGTAGCCTTACCTGTTTCATCCACCTCCAAACCAGGAGCAGAAAATGGTTCAGCATCCTGAAAATCCGGAATGCCATCGCTATCGCTGTCCATGGTCACACCACGATGGTCAACAACAGAGGCAACAGGGCTGTTAGGTTCCATGTCCATCATGTCAATTACACCGTCTCCATCGGTATCTGTCAGATCGAGTACAGGCCTTTGTTTCAATTCTGAAATATCATTGAAGGCTCCATCCAGTGGATTCAGCCAATATAAAGGTTCACTTCTTTTATTCAGATTACCCAAATTAATAGATAATCTCATATTCGTGTAATGAGGCATATCCCTATTATTAGTCTGATCGTATGCACTGCGGTATTTGATCCCATCCAGATAATCATTATCTGAAAACAAAACAAGGTGCTCCAGGCTGACATTGACCCTTTTACTCAATTTTCTGGAAATACCTGTGCCTCCGGTAAACATCAGATGAATGTTATAGTTGTCATTGATCCTGTAAATACCGTCCAACTTAGTACCTTCAGTTTCATATACACCATCATATTGATTGTCCACTTCTTTCTTGATCATGATCCTTTCAGAACGGATATTATGATCCAATCCCATATTGACAATTGAACTGATATCATATGGATTATCATTAGATCCGTACAAATCCATCATCACTTTGTGCGTATCAAAACCGCCTCCCAAAACAAGATACCAATTCCATATATTGCTCTCTTTATGAAACAAAATATTACCGATGTTCAAAATACCCTGAACTGCACCGTAAGCATACTGGGTCTTGGTGCGCGGAAACCATCCGGGCATATTTTCATATCGATTGAATACTGGTTCAACCAATCCTCCGCCCTGTTCTGAATGCTTCCAGACCTGAGCATCCACATGGTATGCCTGTCCATAGAAAAAGTCTGTTCTGATCGAAAATGAATAAAACAAAGACTTCCTCAAATGGAATCCTACTCCAAATCCTCCCGGTATCCGGGTGTCAGAATCACCGTCAATGAAAAAATGTCCGCCATGCAAACCTAGTTCCCATGCATCCTTTGGTCTGGCAGGGTATTTTAAAAATCCCTTTCGCCACTTTTTATGCTGATCAGGGTCTTCTGTCATTTCATCCGTAATTGCTCTTGGACCAAAATATCCGAATTCACCCTGGGCATACATCACGTATCCGGCGAACAATAGAAATACTAGTAAACTTATCCGATTAATCATGAGATAAATATTTTAACTACCTAATTCAGAACAAATAATAAAACCGCATCAGATTCCTGTCCGGAACTCGATGAAGCAGCAAGATTCTATTTATATGTCAGGTATTTGTAATAAAATTCCCAGTGTCAATGCTAAAATACATAGCATTTAACTACCATACATAAGTCTACTGTATGAGAATTATTTTACAAATGTAATAAATATTTAATATATTGGTATTATTTCGAGAAAAAAAATAAATTTTTAACATAAATTAATTGAAAATAAACCAATTAGTAAAAAAATACTTCAATCCTTAACCAACAAATAATCAATAATTATAATATATCAATTATATTTGCTTTAAATTTTTTGATATGTACAATAATTGGTTGGTTGAATCGGATGTATTTCAAACAGAATATACTGATAAGTTTACCATTGGCTACCAGATCAATAAAGAGCCTGACAGTTTGATTCAGATCGGACAACAGGTTGCATTGATCGGGATAGATCCTGAGATCGCAGACGTAATTAGAAGGGATTTATTCCAATGTTCCTATAACTTCTCAAAATTACAGTTTTTTGATCTGGGAAATACAAGAAAAAACAATCCGGAATTCCTGGCTCAGTTGTTTACTGAACTGAACTCCAACAAAATGCACCTGATCATCCTGGGAGCAGACAACCAGTTTACAAAAACAATGGCAAGAATTACAGAGACAAGGGAAAACATTGCTATCATAGACAAGACCTTCTACTCCCTACTGGAATCTGACACTTTCAGCTATTTAGCTGGTAATCATAATATTGAAAAAATAAAACTGATTTCTTACCAAAGCCATTTGGTTCATTCCATACATTTGAATTCTCCAAAAATGAACCAATCCCTTAGTTTGGGAGATCTGCGTAATAATATGCGGGATGCTGAACCAGCATTGAGGGATGTCAGTCTGATCGATTTTCATTTAAGCAGCATCAGGTACGGAGAAATTCCGGGTATTCCCGGCACGACACCGAGCGGGCTGAGTTCAGAAGAAGCATGTCAACTTATGAAGTATATCGGATTAAATCCGTTGAAAAGCAGATTTTGGATTAGGGGTTACAATCCTAAATTTGATTTTCATAGTCAGGGTGTGAAGATGGTCAGTCAGCTGATCTGGTACTACCTTGAAGGCCTTGATCAGAAGGTGGATGAACAACCTGATAAAAAGTTTCTTACACAATATATTGTTGCAATGTCCGATTATCAGATCAACCTGACATTCTGGAAAAGTGAAATATCCGGCCGATGGTGGGTTGAAATTCCCATTCAGGGATCAGAACCATATTTACTCCCATGTTCATTCATGGATTACAAAATCGCCTGTAACGATGAAATGCCCAAAAGGATCATGAATGAGTTAAGTCTTTGATTCAGGATTTGGCTTTTGCCAGATTATCCTGGAAAATTCTTTCGAGTGCAATGCCTCTTGATCCTTTTACCAGGATCAATCGATCCTTCACTTTTAGTCCTTCAAAATATACTTTTGCCTGCCAGGTATCTTCAAAAAACAGTACGTGCTTTGATGACATTCCAAGTGACTTCTTTGCAGCGCCAAATTCTTTTCCTATACAAATAGCTTCTATACTTACCATGGTTTCAACCTGTTTTAAAACCTGCTCATGAGAAGTAAGGGAATCTTTCCCCAATTCAAGCATATCTCCTAAAATCAGCATTTTTTTGCCGGGATGAACGACTGATTTAAAGTGCTTCAAGGCTTCAGCCATAGAAGAAGGATTGGCATTGTAAGCATCCATAATGATATTGTTACCCATACTATCCTTTACTAATTGGGAACGGTTGTTTTTGGGTTGGTAATGACTAATTCCAACTGCAATCAATTCCGGTAATAAGCCAAAATAATCACCGATTTTGATTGCATTCACCAGGTTGGCAAAATTATAAGAGCCATACAAGCTTGTTGAAACCCTGATTTTTTCGTGCGTAACTGTGATGATTTCCAATTCAATGTAAGGAAAATTTTCAGCTAATGTTACACTCAAAACTGATTTTCCTTTCATTTGTTCTGCTGTGTAGGTCATCCATTCCGATGAACTCAGCGATGTAAAATATTTTTTCTGATGCAAGGACTCAGGGAACAAAATTTTTCCTCCTGTGTCATCCAAATGCCTGTACAATTCGCTTTTAGCTTCCATCACACCTTCAACTGAACCAAATCCTTCGAGGTGAGCAGCACCTACATTGGTAATGAGGCCAATATCCGGTTTCGCAATGTTGCAAAGCAATTCAATTTCTCCTTTTCCGCTGGCCCCCATTTCAATAATGGCGATTTGATGTTCAGGCTTGATTTTAAGCAAAGTTAAAGGAACGCCCAGGTGATTATTCAAATTCCCTTCAGTTGCCAAAATCTTGAATTTTTGAGATAAAACCGAAGCTATCAATTCTTTTGTAGTGGTTTTTCCATTCGTTCCGGTAATGGCAATAAAAGGGATTTTAAGTGTATTTCTGTATTCCCTGGCTAATTCCTGTAATCCCTGTAAAACATCATTGACCAGAAAATAACGTTCGTCCACACAAACAGACGGATCATCCACAACGACCAACATCGCACCTTTATCCAAGGCATCTGAAGCAAACAAATTGCCATTAAAACTATCGCCTTTTATGGCAAAAAAAATCTGATCCGGCTGAAGAGTTCTTGAGTCAATGGATACACCATTACTCTTTAAAAACATTGCCAAAAGTGTTTGCATCGACTAAATTGATTGGTTAAGATTTTTGATTATTACTGCCAGCATAACCAGTGAACAATACCAAGGTTTTCAAAATTAATAATTGTTATACCGGAATCTTTGATCATATTTAAGTTACCTACCTGAATATAAAAATCCCGGCAGTTTTTTAAACGGCCGGGATTAATAATTTCTCTGTTTTGAAAAAGACTATTTATATCTTCTTTCAGTTTTTTTGATCTTTCCAAAATTTTGGCCCTGTGCATCCTCGTTTCCAGTTGGTCCTCCAACTCTCACCATCGCACATCTGAAACCTATGGTTCTGCTTGCTTTGGCTTCATCTTTAAATCTCCTGGAACCAGGTGAAAGCCAATACAATCTGTCTGCCCATGAACCTCCTTTAATAACCCTGGAATTATTATTGACCAATGAGCTTTTTCCGTAACCGTATATTACAAACTCATCATCCCCGTCTTTATAGTTGATCACATCACCTTTTCTATAGTTTTCACGACCGATCAGGGTAGTATCTTCTACAAATTTATATTGGAGTCTTCCAAGGCTATCCTTTTCTATTGGATTACCGTTTTCATCTTGTATCAATTCACGGTATTTATTACCTCTGAATGGATTCAAATCATGATTCTCAGCATCTCTCAGTGTTGTACTGGACAAATCCCTGTATACATCCTGAACCCATTCGCTTACGTTTCCTGCCATGTGATACAATCCGTAATCATTTGGCAAATAAGACCTTACAGGTGCAGGAATCGCAGCTGCATCATTCAAACGGCCAGCCATACCCATGTAATCACCACCTGATTTTTTGAAGTTGGCCATAATTTTACCCTGGTGTTGGTCTCTTCTCTTGTACCTTGCAGTAGATCCATCCCAGGGATAGATTCTTCTGTCGGTGATCAGTTCATCCTTGGATACTGCTTGTTTGCCGATCAAACCCAGTGCCGCATATTCCCATTCTGCTTCTGTTGGCAATCTGTATTCCGGCAATAAAATTCCATCCTCAAATCTGATCGGGCGTTCTCCACCTGTAACGAGATCAGGATAATTTTTTCTTACATTACCGGTATACTGACCAGCAAGGTAAGTTTTTGAGGTGAACACATCAGAATCTTTCTGATCCGGATTGGGATTCAAAATACCTTTTTCGATCAACAACATCTCATTCACCCTGTCACCTCTCCATGCTGCATAGTCTGAAGCCTGTTTCCATGAAACCCCAACTACCGGATATTCATCATAGGATGGATGCCTCAGATAAGTTTCAACGTAAGGCTCATTATAGGCCAGTTCTTCTCTCCATACCAATGTATCCGGTAAGGCATTCTTATAAACCTCAGGATATGATACATATGCATTTTTTAACCAATGGAGATAATGCCTGTATGAATGATTGGAAACTTCTGTTTCATCCATATAGAATGAAGAAACAGTTACCCTTCTGGGAATGTTATTCCATTCATAAACCACATCCTGTTCGGTCAAACCCATGGTGAATGTACCACCTTCGATCAAAACAAGATTCGGTCCTTCAGTTTGTCCCTCATAATTGATCTTTTCATATCCACCCCACTGCGGGTCATTCAAATGCCATCCTGTAGCGTCAGCTCTCTCTGCCTGCTTTTTGCATGATGCCATTGCAAAAACAAACACCAGTAAAAGTACTAAATACCTCATTAGATTCATCGTTAGTAAATTTTTGATATGGAATGTTATAACCAACTAATACAGTCAATGATGCTATCTGCATTTGTCAGTAAAAGCCGCTATAACAAAAAAAAATATTTTCTAATTAATCTTTCAATGTTTTACCGCTCAAAAGTAAAAACATTATTAAATAAAACTTGCAATTCTGAGATATTATTATTTAACACAGTTATTTTCAGAAAAAAAACGTTAAAAAAAATATACATCAAAATCAACGGCCAAATATAAACAAAAAAAACTTTATACAATATTTCCCAACAAATAAATTACCTGAAAGCTTCAAAACAATCGCTATATCTGAATGGTGGCCTGAAATATTCTGATTTATCAAAATTGATCACAAAACTGATCTCATGACTTCCTCCAGTAGAATCCGTCAAACCCGAAACAGTTAAATCATAGCTGTAACCTATTTTAAACATACCGTATTGAACACCGAAACCGGTCAGCACCGCATCCGGATGACCAACCCAATATCTGTAACCTATACCAGCATAAACTGTGCCTATATTTCCTAAAAGCTGAAAATTTACCTGATTTATTTTTGCCTGACTTGAAAAAAGTACCGCCGGACTCAAATAAGTATGGTGATTCAACCAGATTTGTCCTCCTGCAATCAGGTGATGTCTTAAAGGTAATCCATTTAAAAATGCTTCCTCCGGATTTGTAAAGCTGACATCCGGACTGTTGGCATGATGTAAAGAATATCCTAAATAAAAATGCTCAGAATAATACATTAATCCGGCACTCAGGTCAGGTTTAAATACAGTCAAAGCCTCAGGTTTGGTTTCCAAAGTGGCCAGTTCTTCCAAATATCCTTTTACTGCATCGATCTGATCAGAAAATATCAGTTTTTCCCAGTTCAGCCGCCTTTGTATCATTCCGAAACTCAATCCCATCCTGAGGAAATGTCCATTGGTGATCTCCAGTCTGTAAGTCACCATTCCCTGCAATATCAACGTCTTTAATATGCCTGAGCCGGCGTTGTCCTGCTGAATAAATGCGCCCAACCCAAGTTTGCGCTTATGAAAAAACTGGTCATAACTCAGACTCAGGGTATTGTAAGCAAAACCTGCGGAAGGCCATTGCAACCGTGAATTAAGGTGTATTTTAGGCGCAAATGTTGTTCCTGCAAATGCTGGACTTACCTGTAAGGGATCATTGAAAAACTGAGTAAAAACAGGATCCTGTGCAGAAATGTCTGTCATTTTTAAAAACAAGACAAATAATATGAAAACAGTCCCTTTCAGACATTTGAATTCGAAATCACTTTTTATATTTAGTTCATCCATCAAATCAGTTTGTACATTTAAAGCTACCTGTTCTTTGAATTAAAATGAGCCTGTTTACTCTAACCCGGACGAGCCTGAACCAAAGAGGAAAATGATTTAAGAACCCCAAAACGGTACGGGCAGGCCCCTGCGGGCAGGCCCATACGGGCAGGCCCATAAATCCGTTTTTAAAAAAACCACCAGGTAAAAAAATTTTTTACAAAGGGATATTCCCATGTTTTTTTGGAGGAAGTTCATCCTTCTTGTTTTCCAGCATGGCAAATCCCTTTATCAATTTTCTTCTTGTCTCACCGGGTAATATCACTTCATCAATAAATCCTCTGGCTGCAGCCCCGTATGGATGTGCAAATTTTTCAGCATACTCCTGTTCTTTTTCCTTCAGTTTGGCTTCTTTATCATCTGACGCTTGTATCTCATTCCTGAAAATGATCTCTGAAGCTCCCTTTGCTCCCATAACTGCAATCTCGGCACTTGGCCAGGCAAAATTCATATCGGCTCCAATATGTTTGGAATTCATCACATCATAAGCACCTCCGTAAGCTTTGCGTGTGATGACCGTGATACGCGGTACAGTCGCCTCACTGAAAGCATACAAAAGCTTGGCTCCATTTACAATGATTCCGTTCCATTCCTGATCCGTCCCTGGCAAAAATCCGGGAACATCCACAAAAACCAACAATGGGATATTGAAACAATCACAAAAACGAACGAACCTTGCTCCCTTCCTGGAACTGTTGACATCCAAAACACCGGCAAGACACATGGGCTGATTGGCAACGATCCCTATACTCCTTCCTGCCAGGCGTGCAAATCCGACGACAATATTATCGGCAAACAATTCCTGTATTTCAAAAAAACTGTCTTTATCCACTACTCCACGTATGACATCTTTTATGTCATAAGGAGTATTGGTATTCACAGGAATGATCGAATCAAGTTCAGGCCTGTATTCATCACCCAATTCAACCTTCCATTTGGGCGTGACCGCTGCCCAGTTTTGAGGAATATAACCCAACAAGGTTTTTGTTTTTTCCAGCGCTTCAATATCATTGACTGCTGTAATATGCGTCACCCCCGATTTTTCTGCATGTGTGTGTGCACCTCCGAGTTCCTCTGAACTTACATCTTCATTGGTGACTGTCTTAACGACGTTAGGTCCTGTTACAAACATGTAGGAAGTATGCTCCACCATGATCGTAAAATCAGTGATCGCGGGACTGTAGACTGCACCACCGGCACATGGACCCATAATTACGGAGATCTGCGGTATCACTCCGGAAGCCAGGGTGTTCCGGTAAAAGATATCTGCATACCCTCCCAACGAAACGACTCCTTCCTGGATGCGGGCGCCACCTGAATCATTGAGCCCAATTAATGGAGCTCCATTCCTGATAGCCAAATCCATCAGTTTTACAATCTTTTCAGCATGTGTCTCAGATAGGGATCCTCCAAAAACCGTAAAGTCCTGGGAAAAAACATACACAAGCCTGCCTCCAATGGTTCCATAACCAGTCACAACACCATCCCCTAAAAACTTGGTCTTCTCCATCCCAAAATCCGTAGAACGGTGTTCTACAAACATACCTATTTCTTCAAAAGAGCCTTCATCCAGCAATACTTCTACCCTTTCCCTTGCTGTCAGTTTTTTGCTGGCATGTTGCTTATCATTTCGTACTTTACCTCCGCCTAACTTAGCTTGTGCCCTTTTCAGCTGAAGCAATTTGAATTTATCTGTCATGAAATTTCATTGATTTCGTTAATTTTGTGGCTAAAATACAACTTCATCCTATAAAAAAGGAAATAAGCTCCACAAAGAAATTTTTTGCAGCTCGTTTGAAGAAGGAAACACATTACAATTCATCTTCAATTTTTATTTTTATTATCTCCCCGAAATACAGCAGACAAAAAAGAAACAGACTTAAACTCATTTGATAGTCTAAGATTGTATGACTAAACATTGTGACTCCAAACAAAATGAGGGCGATTTTCATCTCTAAATTTCGGCAAGCAGCTGACCTTATGATGTACGATACCAATAATAAAAGTATCATAAAAGTACCTGTCAACCCAGTCATCAACAGCAGATACAATATTTGGTTATGTGGTTTCATAAATGTTTCCATCCGCGAATCAATCTTTTCAAGACCAAACTCCATAGCTTCAGGAAGATCACCTGTTCCCCAACCTAATATGGGTTTTTCAAGGAAAGCTACCCATCCGGCTTTCCAAAGTTCCAACCTTTGGGACATTGTATGACCTCTAGGATCTCCACTCAGATAATATCGCTGCAATTCCCAAAGGGATTGATGGATGCGTACCATGATAGAAGGCCATTTCAGATAAAGGTAATTGGGTATGCCATTTTCAATCCCATTTATTTCGGTATCAGAGATCTCTGCCAGACCTGAGCTGTCTTTTTTGAGCCCTTTTGATGTGAGAAATCTGTATGCCGTATACCTGATCTCATTTTGAGCATGATCAAGACTGTCAAAGTGAATCTTGCTTCTTTTACTCCATGCTTCCTGCAACTCTTCATCTGCAATGAAAGAAAATACAAGATATCCGTTTTCCCTGTCCTTTCTCGCCTGATCATGTTGATAAGGATTACCCAACTCAGTCAACACAGCATTGTTAATCAAAGGATAATCCCTTTGAAGAAACATAGGCCTAAAACAATTAATAGACAAGGCGATAAAAAGAATTATCCCCAATAAAGAAACTGAAAAAACAATTCTTTTTAAGTGGTCAAATTTCCCATCTATCAGCCATTTTATTCCAAAATATAACAATATGACCGATAAGCCCAACCAGGCCGTCAATGTCGCCATATAAAAAATAAAAAACAGCAGCCAGGCTGAAATTGCCAAAGAAAAATAAAACCAAAATCTGTTGATGTTTGATTTTTTCACAGCTAACGGAAGCCAGAAAAAAGATAAAACCACCATATTCCCGAAATGAATGTGGTTGATGAATGGCGAAAGCTGCCTATAATCCAATAAATCATTGGAAAAAAACATGATCATTCCAATGATGGAAACCACGAATACTGAAAGGGAAAACAATATAGGAAGAAATTTTACAACCTCCTTATTCACAGGCTTTTCTGAGGCAATAAAAAATGGTAAGGTCAGAATTGGCAATTTATTCAGTAATTCTTTGCCCATTCCATTTTCAAGATCATCAGTCCAAAAAATGGCAGACAGATATACCAGAAATACAGAACTGAGCAATACAACCGGTTTATTAGCCCAAAACCTGTTGAGTTTTTCTCTATAATTTCCACCTGAAAACCAGTGTACTGCAAATAATACCTGAATTACCGTACAGGCTGTAATCGAAGATGGTAGTGAAATGGCAAAAAGGGAGAGCAAAGAATAATAAATCCAGTCTCTGTATGTTATTCCTTCTGCTTGGAGAAAAATCCTGTTTACCATTCGATTACATTGAATTTAAAAGTGTTTATTCTGGAATCAGTAAGGATTCCAGCCAGTCAAAAAGCTCCTGCCGGATCTGGCTCGGACACCTATCCAGACTTTGGACACAGATCCATTGAACAGAAGGATCCTGACATTCCCTTACCTTCCTGTTCAGATAGCCGTTTTTCCTGTTGTATGGCTGAAAATATACTGTATTCATAGGTTTGAAATTTTTATTTCCTGCCTTTATTTCGAGATGATTGGCAAGAGATCCTATGGTGAACTGTTCCTTTTCCCTGAATCTGCAAGCAATATTCTTTGCCAGCTTATCAGGATTTGACTTAAAAAAATCTCTGGTCTTTGCCGGGTTGAAAGGAATTGGAGTATGTCCGTGACGAAAATATCTGTTCCTGAAGCCCAGCATCCTGGCTGATTGCCACTGGTAAATCTGAAATGACGGTCCTGGCTGATATCGGATATGAGATAAAATGTTTCGATGATAAAAAGTCCTGATTGCATCCCAGGCAATGCGCAATCGAGGTGGCATGGCCCACTGACCTCTGAGTACAGGATTGCCCTGAATAAACCAATCCTGCGGTTTGACAGGCCTGATCAAAATAACATCATCATTGAAATAAACAAATTGTTCTGCCAACCCGGGTATCCTCCACAACATGCTGGCAATCGAAATACTATTGAAAGTAGGAAGGAATTGTTCATAACCTTCAAATATGATGCGATGATCAATGATTTTTAAATCCTGCCACCTTTCCGGAAAATATTTTTTAATATCGCCTTCAATATCAGGAACTTGGTTATCAGTAACAATAAAAACATTCCTGACAAAAGGCGCAAAAGTAAAAACAGACCGGATGCAATAGTTTATTTCTCCCACAGAATTAAATCGGGTAGGATGCTTTGCGGCTTCCGAAAGTTTAGCACTATCATTTAGATAGGAACGCATTTTTTCTCTGTGAGCCGGGTCTTCTCCATTAACCCAGGCCACCACCACATCTATGGGCATATTTGAATTCAAAATATTTTCAATAGCCACTTTTTTGCTGTAAAAGTATCATTATTTGATATTTTTCGCAATTTTGCTTTTGCTTTATTGCATTTGATCCCCGTGAATGAAGAAATAAAACCGGGGATATTTCCGGGGTATCCATCCGGAAAACGATATTTTATTTGGCTTCAAAAAGGCTATTGCAAGGTATAGTTTAAAACAAAAAAACATTACCCAGGAATATGAATTTAAAAAAAATTGCAGTTGTTTCCATGGCCCGCAATGATGAGTTTTTTGCGGATAAATGGATTGATCATTACGGCAAGCATTTGGGTGAAAAAAATCTGTACCTGATCCTGGATGGTAAGGATCAGGTTTTGCCAAAAAAACATAATGACATCAACCTGATCGTAAAGGAACACAAGCCGATGAGCAGGGCAAAAGGAGATAAATACAGATCCGGACTGGTTTCGTCAATAGCTCAGGACCTGATGTTGAAAAAAGGGTACGACATCATCATTGCGCATGACATTGACGAGATATTGATAGTCGATCCGGATACCGGCAAGAGTCTTTCCGAATATTTGTCAGGCAAAAAAAAATCAGGATCCCTATCCGGTCTGGGGCTGGATATCGGACAAAACAGGGACCATGAAAAACAAATTGACCCATCGATCCCGTTTTTGGAACAGAGAGCATTTGCCCATGTTTCTGCCAGATATACCAAACCTGTGGTAGCATTCAGACCATTGACCTGGGGATCAGGATTTCATCGTGTAAAAGGACGCAATTTTCACATTGACCCCAATTTGTATTTGTTGCATTTTGGGATGGTGGATTATGAATTATGTAAAAAGAGGATCGGGAACAGCGAACTAATATTAAGCGGTTGGGAAGGACATTTTAAAAGAAGATTCAGGCTTTTTGAACTAATCAAAAGCAGGAAAGTGAAAAATGGTGACCGTTTTTTCCCGATTGCACGCTGGAGACAGCGCCTTTTCAGACCCATTTACGCGTTCAACAAACCCGGTATGCTTTGGGAAAAGCCAGTGATCAGAATACCTGAAAGGTTCAGAACGATCGTCTGATCCCCCAACCTACCCTTTTCCGGATTTGTAGATGATCACCTCTGCTTTTTCCAGAGTGACCAATACTCCGGATTTTGATTGTTCGAAAAGATGTTTTACTGAATCCAAAAAAGCACGCACTTTTTCCTCTCTATCAACAATTTCGATGACCATGGGCAGATCAGATGAGATTTCGAACAGTTTTACAGTGCGCATTTTCATCGTATTTGCACCGTAACCCATGATGCCGCGAAGGACGGTAGCTCCATGCAAGCCAAACTTTCGTGCATCAAATACCAGTTTCTCATAAAGAGGTTGCTGGCCGCACTTATCATTTTCTCCTATAAAAATACGCAAGAGTTTTGCATTGGGATCACTTTCCATACTATAAGATTTTGGTGATTGAAATTCCGGCAAAAGTGGCCAATAATCCGATGACCACACTCCCGGCTACATACGTTATGACGCTCCAGTATTGCCCGTCTCTTAGCAGATTGACAGTTTCCATCGAAAAAGCAGAGAAAGTCGTAAAACCACCGAGCAAACCTGTTGCAAGGAACAACCGCCATTCCTGGGAAAGATTTCCCCTGTCAAACAAACCAAACACGATACCAATAAGAAAACATCCTACTACATTGATCGTGAAAGTACCAAAAGGAAGTGTGGATTCCAGTTTTTGCCGGATGCTTTCTGCAAGCACATACCTCAGCATGCCACCTATCGAACTACCCAAACCTATTGCTAAAATGATTTTCATTTATTTATCCTTCAAATTAATATGTAAAGGTAGCAAAAATCGGGATTGCCCGGAACAAAAAAATATCGGGTCAGGATCCTCCAATTTAAAAAAAATTCAGATCAAGCTGTCTTCATGGTTTTTTTCCTCAGGATCATTTTTCAGCTTTTTCATCATTTGCAAAGCGTCTTCTACTCTGCAGACCGGTTCAAAACAGGTATTTCCCCTGCAAAAATATATCAGTGTTTTGTCTGTTTCGTTGATTTTATCTGCCAAAACCGGCAATTCACATTGCCCTTTAGTTCCCGACAGAACAACATCCGGAAGATAATGCTGCATCAAATCAGCAGCCATATCAGTTGCATGCGGGCCGACGATACTGATTTCAAATGGTTCACTGTATACAAGAAGACTCAATTGCAACCAATTGGCATAAAAAGAAGCATCAAACCGCTCAGCCGAGTTGATCACCATCTGCATTTGCTCTTCTGCGATCCTTGAATATTTTCCTTCCAGGAATAATTTGCCCAAAACATATAGATTCGATGCCATAACGGAATTTGCCCCCGGCATGACGTTGTCAGTCATTTCCGATAACCGGCTCACCAGTGGCGGATCGAGATCTGAGGTAAAATAGAAAACACCCGTTTCCCGCCCGTAAAAATGCTCCAATACATAATCTGTCAGATTTTTGGCGGTAAAAATCCATCGTTCATCAAAACTGATCTCATATAATCCGATCAATCCAGAAATCAAATTGGCATAATCGTCCAGAAAACCATTGATTTTTTTTCTTCCAAAGGTGCGGAACAGCCTGTAATGCTTATCCATTGCATTTTCAAGCATGAATGAGGCCATTCTGATCGCATTATTTTTGTAATCTGCCAAATGAAATGCCTTATATGCATCCGTAAAAGCTTTCAACATCAAACCGTTCCAGGAAGTTAGCATTTTATGGTCCAAAAGAGGCCTGATCCTCCTAGACCTGACAGCAAATAAAATGCTTTTAAGTTTGTCGATTTTATTTTCCAGTTCATTCCTTGTGTGACCGTATCTTTTTTCGATTGTATGATTTTCGGCTTTCCTGTATAATATATTATAATTACTTTCCCAGTTGCCTTCTTCAATTATCCGGAAATAATCAAAAAACAAGGCTGTATCCTGAGGATTGTTGAATGCCTGTCTGATCTCTTCGGCTTTCCATACATAGAATCTGCCTTCTTCTCCTTCGCTGTCAGCGTCCAGGGCTGAATAAAATATACCTTCAGGGGTCAACCATTCACGTTCTGCAAATGCCAGTGTTTCAAGGACTACTTTTTTATATTCTTCCTTTTTTGAAAAACGGTGCATTTGGGCATATAGACTGACAAGTTGGGCATTATCATACAGCATTTTTTCAAAATGAGGGGCAAACCAATAGCTATCCACTGAATACCGGGCAAAACCACCACCGAGCTGATCATAGATACCACCCATCATCATGTTGTCCAGAGTCGCCACGACCGCATTCAAAGCTAAAGGCTCATTAAAATATTGGTGGTATTGCAACAAAAACTGATAAATCACAGGCATGGGAAATTTGGGTTGCCCCCGTCTTCCACCCAGTTCAAAATCCTGTTGCGCCAATATGCTTTTGCAGGCATTTTCCAGAAATTCCTTTGAAATTCCGGTCTTTTCTTCCTGGTGAGGGATCAGACTCAACTGGTTGATGCCCTTCATGATCTCCTCAGCAGCCACGATCAGTTTTTCAGGCTCATTTTGCCTGATTCCGACAATTTGCCTCAGGATATCCAACCATTGTTCTTTAGGGAAATAGGTACTTGCCCAAAAAGGACGTCCATCGGGCAATGCGAAAGCATTCAGAGGCCATCCGCATGACCTCCGTCCCGACAGATGGCAGGCATTCATATAAATATCATCGATGTCAGGTCTTTCTTCCCTGTCCACCTTAATTGAGACGAAATGCTGATTCATCAAGTCCGCTACCCGGATATCTTCAAAAGATTCCTTTTCCATTACATGACACCAATGGCAAGCCGCATAACCCACAGAAATGATCAGCATTTTATTTTCTTCTGCTGCTTTCTGTAATGCTTTTTCACCCCATGGATACCAGTTGACAGGATTATAGGCATGCTGGAGCAGGTATGGGCTTTGCTCTGCAAACAGCTGGTTGGGTTGAGTATCTTTTCTCATGAATTAAATATTTTATTGATTCTGTTGCATATCCTGTACCAGGCTTAAAGTATAGAGACAATTTTTTCGTCCACAAAATTTAATTATTATAAGAGATTAAAACAGAAAATGTTTATTTTTGGGTCTTATCCGGTCCAAATTGGCTATCATAATTATTAACTTTCAAATTTTTTCAAATAATGGAATATAAACACATTCTCACCGAAACTGACAACGGCATTTTGCAAATCACTATCAATCGTCCCTATGCCTTGAATGCACTAAATAACGAGATGATGCTTGAATTGGATTTTGTTTTTACCAGGATCAACAGTCAAAAAGAATTGATCGGAGTGATCATCACTGGTGCAGGCGAAAAATCATTTGTTGCCGGTGCGGATATCAGTGAATTTGTTGGATTGACCGAAAAGGAAGGCAAGGCTTTGAGCGAATTTGGCCAAAATGTTTTTTTTAAAATTGAAAACATGCCGGTTCCGGTCATAGCAGTGATCAATGGGTTTGCTTTGGGTGGTGGTTGCGAACTGGCGATGGCATGTCATATGAGGATAGCGGAAGAACACGCAAGGTTTGGACAACCGGAGGTGAATCTTGGTTTGATCCCCGGTTATGGCGGAACACAGCGGTTATTGCAATACATCGGAAAAGGCAAAGCCATTGAAATGTTGCTGACCGGTGATGCGATACTCGCAGAAGAAGCGAAATTACTTGGTTTGGCCAATCATATTGCTCCGAAAGGAGACGGCATAGCTTTGGCAAAAAACATCCTTCAAAAAACCGCTTCCAAAGGACCTGTTGCCATTCAAAAATGCATTGAAGCCGTTAATGCCTATTATGACCATTCAAAAGATGGATTCAGGGAAGAGTTTCAAAAATTTGGTGAATTAATAAAAACAGAAGACAGTCAGGAAGGTGCAAAGGCATTCCTTGAAAAGAGGAAACCCGTGTTTAAAGGAAAATAAATCGTTAAAAAACATCCTATGGCTACAATATATAGGATAATTTTCTTTTTTTTGTGGCATAAACACTAAATGCGGAAATAGTTCCATGCTAAGTAGAAGAAGTACCAGAGTCAAAGTAATGCAGGTTTTGTTCGCCAAAAACCGGGATGAAGCACTTAAACTGTCAGAGACAATTGACTTATACTGGAGGTCGGTTGACAACACTTTTGAGATGTTTTTGATGAACCTTTACCTTTTGGTTCAAATCACCCGGGCAGCTCGCGAGGATGAAGCATCCAGAAAGAAAAAATATCTTCCCACTGATAAGGATAAACAATTCAAAGCAAAACTATTCAATAACCCTATCATCACCAAACTGGATGGCAACCGGGGGCTGAATGCCAAGTTTGCTAAATTGAAATTTGAGGAAATAGTCGATAAGGATCTCACTGATAAGATCTATAGCTATTTTTCCAAAGAACAAATGTATATTGATTATACTGACAGGGAAACTACCATAAAGGATGACATAGATATTTTGCTGGAACTTTATCGTTTCTGCAGGCAAAACGAAATGTTCAATGAATTGCTGATGGATCACTATTACAATTGGGAAAGTGAAAAAAGCATCATCATCGGAGCCATCAAAAAGGTATTGAAAGAAGAACGACCCACTGAAAACTTCTATAACGATTTTTATCCTGAGGACATCACTACCAGAGACTTCGGGGAAAAATTGCTGATCAAAACGGTTGAAGATGAGGACAAATTTAATAAACTGATCATTCCCAATCTTAAAAACTGGGACAAAGACAGGGTTACGATTCTCGATATGCTGTTGATCAAAATGGCCATCGCCGAATTCATGAACTTTGAGACCATTCCTGCCAAAGTAACATTGAATGAGTTTGTTGAACTTTCAAAAAACTATTCTACGGAAAAAAGCAAGGAATTTGTCAATGGTGTACTCGATAAGATCTTTAAAGAACTCGATGCCACCGGCAAATACAATAAATTTGAGGAAGAACTTCCTGAAACCGGCCAGTAAGGTGATTATCTGATGATCTGATGATCTGGTAGGCATTCTTGTTTAATTGTTTATTTGTTTATTTGAACATTTCAACAATCAACATTCAACATTCAACATTTCAACATTTCAACATCTGAACATCAGTACATTTACCATAAAGTTTGATTCTGAAGCTGGTTTTCCCTAAAAAAATCGTATCATTGCAGTGGATCGTTCCATCGCGGTAGAAATACTGAGGAAAGTCCGGACAACGCAGAGCGCTGCACCATCTAACGGATGGGGTTTCCAATTTTGTTGGGAATACAGAGAGTGTCACAGAAAATTACCGCCGCAGCATTTTTGTTGAGGTAAGGGTGAAAACGTGTGGTAAGAGCACACGATCCTGAAGAGTGATCCTCAGGATGGATAAACCTTGCAGGTTGAAATGCCATGTATATTCCAGCGCTGTTAACAGCAAATTGTTGCTCGCAAAATGCCATGTTCGCATGGCTGCCGGAAGGGGTAGGCAGAGACAGATCCTTATGGTGACATAAGGACAAGATAAATGATGGAAGCTATGCAAATAGTACAGAATCCGGCTTACAGATCCAGATTTTTCAGGGGTTGATCTTTCGGTCAACCCCTGAATTTTTCAACCATTATTTCATCAGAACCAATCTTGAGAATTCACTTTCGATCGTCGAATCGAGTATCCTGCTATAAGCTTTAATGGAATAGATATAAACTCCGGGAGGTATTTTATTACCCGAAAAATCCAAACCATCCCAAACGGTGTCTTCTGATTTAAAACCATCTGTATAAGCATTTGAAATGATCGTTTTGACGTGTTTTCCGTTTAAATCAAAAATGTGGATATTGAGTTCAAGTGTGGCATCCGGAAGCGTATGTTCAAAATAAAAACGTGTCTGGTCCACCACAGGATTGGGAAAATTCATCAGATTTTTGATAGCCTGCTCTTCAGAAGTGGCGACAACGAAATCAAGGGTTGCTGAACCTCTGTTATTGAGAATGTCCCAGGCTTCAAAATAAATACTGTGATTGCCTTCTTCCAGTTGTCCAAGGGGTGATTGTATCCATCCTGCTTTGAAATTATCGGGTTCAGGCTTCCAAAAATCGTTCAGAATATATGCGTTATTCGGATCATCATTCAAAATAGCCTTGATATCGTGCCCGATGCTGGTGCCACTCACATTGATACCTGTGTCATCTGTAATGTAAGCCAGCAGAATGGGTTTGTTGCTGGTTATGTCTCCTGGCTTGAAACCGGTATGGTTGATATACAGTGAGATCTCGGGTCCTTCAGTTTCCGTAACAGGATTTTCAACACTTCCTCCGATTATAAACTGATTGAAATAACCTGCAGCATCCAAATTATCCTTATTATCGTAATAATAACTGATCTTTCCTTTACCAAATTCATAATTGATGTCCTTTGGAAGGGTCAATTCCACTGTAAACAAGCCTTCATTCACTCTGGAAGTTCCTTTGAACAAAATATTCTTTTGCACATCAAAACTTCTTTTGGGAGAAGCAGCATCATTCTGAAGGGTTTCGACCTTTAGATGCTTATCAAATACTATCGTACTCAATTCGCCATTGAAATTGGTCATCACCTGGCCGGTTTGATCACCCACATAGCCTTCGATCCTGACAGTTGAGAGTGCATTGAGCGTATCAGGATAAAGACCTGAACCTGTTTCCACATCATTAATTTTTGTGGTATACACCTTGTACGCAGGCAGGATCAAACTCATGGCAGGATCTCCGAAAAGAAGGAATTTACGTTTATTGGTTGTGTCATTGACCTTGTTTTTGGCAACTCTGATGACCTCGCCCAATGGTCTGAAGGCCTGATCATCCAAAGATTTGAAAATTTCTGAGTAAACGGCATCGATCAGGATTGAATTAGCAGCCGAATAAACGACCCTTACTGTTGACAAAAGAGCCACCACACCACCATTTTGCCTTAATATGGTTGCTTCACCGGCAGAATTGACTGATGGATCATCAAATCCTGTAAATGAGCAGGTTGCAGTTACCAATAATGGAAGTTTATCCCCGTTGTTCCAGTTATATATATCCTCAATCTTCAATATCCGCTCTTGAGCAAAACCACCCGGACCACCATGACCAACATACGTCATGGATAATATTCCTTTAAAAATGTTGTCTGCCAAAGCCTTGTTGACATCAGGATACCGGTGACCCCCGGCATTGACTTCCTGTTTAAAGGCATCCAGATAGATCTTATCTATATTAAATACAGGAAAATTCTGCTCGATATATCGAGTCACCTTTTCTGTTTGATCCAGATGGAGGCTACTGTCTTCATCGTCCGCGAGGAACACGAGCCTGTTGACCCAATCACCATTATTTTTGGGAGAAGTTTCATAGGCGATGATCTTTTCTACCAGATACTCTGCCTGCATGGATGAACGAGCAGGAAGTCGCCCGACTGATATATCCATAGCTCCTTCGAGTCCGTTACCTTCATTTGCAGAGAGTAAGGCGTAAAAATCATCCGACACATAGCCTGAAGTCGGGTTAAGCGATTCTTTTGTCTCGTAAACAGTAATAAAGTTGTCATTGCTGGACGGATTATGAATGGCTTTATAATCGAATGAACCATCGCCAAACAGAAGTAAATATTTTAAGGATGGACTCCTGTCATATACCATTTTCATAAAATCCCTGATGGCACCCGGATCTTGTCTGCCTGATGAAAACTCATTAAAAATATGATCAATATCAACAGTCGTTACATTAAAGCCATTGAAAGCTTTTCTGTGTGCTGCCAGTTTTTCAGCCTGTTCTCTCCAATCTTTATAATATATTATGATCATATCTGCCTGGGTGATCCCGTGAAGGTTCTGATTGGGTATTTGCTCGCCTTTGCCCGGTGTGGGAAAGTCTGTTCCCGGTTTAAATGCAACATATTTAGCCAGATTCTGAGCCTCGTAACTAAAAGTCACATACTGCCCACCTGATTCTGTATACTCCTGGATGATTGGTTCCAGCGGATCTGAGATATCCCAGATGGTCATATCTGGTTGAGCTTTGTTGATCCTGAATCCTGCAATTTCGCGACCCAATGACTTTTTATCGCTAAAATAAAGCGGTCTTCCCATGAAAATCAAGGGACTCCTGACAGTCATGATCAGTTTATCCAGCCAGGCATTGGACGCAGTGGTTTTTACCTTAAGCGTTTTTAAATTTTCAGTCAGATAAAGCGAATCCTGAATGATCCCTTTCCTGGCATAGGTATCATTTACACCTGAAGAAACACTTGAAATGGATTTTTGAAAAATCCTGTCATTGACTGTCAGAGATATTAGTGAGGTCGAATAACTCCTGGCTGCCATTTCACAATACACCTGGACCGGCTCACTAAAATTGATCTGATCAAAACTGAAACCAGATAAAAAATCCTGCTCCTTTACACTATAGAAACTTTCACCATACCAACTCTGCCCGGTACCTTCTGTAAAATCATTTTGAGCGAGCAAATTGACTTTATCATTTTCATGAACTTTGTAAAGATCATAATCATCTGAGAAATAACTGCTGTTCTCCGGATCCGGCAAGGTACTGATCCTCTTACCCTGTGAATCACTGATCTTGATAAAATAATAGTTTTTATCTGAGTATATGTTTTTGTTAAATTCGTATGATTTTTTTGCCGGATTGAACTCCCACTTATCGGGTCCCTGTGCATAAAAGAGCAGATAATCATTCTGATCAAATCTGCCATCTTCCAATCCGAAACCCTGCAGGGGAACTTCATCCAGATCTTCCACCCTCTGCGTGGCGATCAGTTCGGGAACAGGACCTGAATCACTTCCAAAAACCTTTATTTTAGAAGGATTTAAGTTTTTGAGGTCAATACCCAGGCCTGTGAGATATTCCTGATCCAGTTTGTATATACCGTCAGTCGCCACCGTTATCTTGTAGATTGTTCCATCGCTCAAAGCAGATAAAGTAAGATCCCTTTCATTATTCGAACTAAAAGAGGTCTCGCCGGGGATCATTTCCAATGCCAAAGAAATCCGCCTGACAGCTTTCACCAGCCCATTTCCGGATTTTACCAAAGGCTGGAACCGGATCTGGATAAACTGTTCGCCTCTTTCATCCAAAACAGATATTTGAGGGTTAAGCTCGGTCTCCAGTTCAGGAGGAATCACATCGGTTGTAAGATCCATCCATTCCACATCCCTGATTTTCCAGGTGATCTCTCCTGCCCTGCTCACCGGTATTTGGGTGCAAAATACAGGAAAAATGACCGTTTGTCCATCATAAGCAGCTCCATCGAAAGTCCAGGGAAAGTATGGTGCACCCCAGAATTCCATTTTGCCCTCCATCGTTTTTTCCCATTTGATCGCTTTATCAAAGGCGATCATACTGCTTTCCTGTGCATGAATCGTAGTAAAACCAATTGTAATCATGGTGAGTAAGAAAAAAATCAAGAGAGACTTTTTTAGGTGCATAGTGTCATTTTTAAGTTAAAGCTAAATATTATCTCAAAAAAAAATCGCCATTGGTTCAAAAGATGTGGCTGTGTTTTGTTTAAACTAATTTGATACCATAACGCAATTATTCAGGGTCTATTGTTCAGATTATCTGTCAAATCTATTTTGGAAAACATGATAAAATTATAGGGTGATCATTAAAATATCAACAAAAGCCTCCTGAAAAACAGATTTTTTAATGCAATACATATAAAAACTGATCCGGGCAAGTCAAAAAAATGTTGTTAATTTGTGACCGATTAAAAAATGTGCAGGTGAAGTTTATTAGTGAATTCAGGGATCCGGAACAGGTAAAACTGCTGCTGGAAAAGATCAAAACCACGGTGACCAAACGCTGGTCGGTCATGGAAGTTTGTGGCGGACAAACCCATTCTCTGGTAAAAAACGGGATCATCAACATGTTACCCGATGAGATCACCATGGTGCACGGCCCGGGCTGCCCGGTTTGTGTGACACCACCCCATTTAATTGATCAGGCGGTGGAACTTAGTCAAAAAAAAGGTGTTATACTTTGCTCTTTTGGTGATATGATCCGTGTTCCGGGTAATTCCATGAGTCTTTTACAGGCAAAAGCAAGAGGCGCCGATGTACGTATACTTTATTCACCTTTGGATGCGGTCAAAATCGCTGCTGAAAATCAGGATAAGGAAGTAGTTTTTTTCGCGGTAGGTTTTGAAACCACTGCTCCGGCAAACGCACTGGCAGTGATACAAGCCAAAAAGATGAAAATCAAAAACTTTTCAATACTCGTGTCACATGTGTTGGTGCCACCGGCAATCAAAGCTGTGATGGACGACCCTGACACCCGGGTGGATGCATTTCTGGCTGCCGGTCACGTGATGACGGTCATGGGTTTCCAGGATTATTTCTCTCTGGTGGAAGACTATAAAATACCTATTGTGATCACTGGTTTTGAACCGGTGGATCTGCTACAGGGAATATTGATGGTGGTCAGTCAGCTTGAAAAAGGTCAATTTTCCCTTGAGAACCAATATACGCGAATAGTCAATCCTCAGGGTAACCCTGCTGCAATGGATGTCATGCGAGAAGTATTTGAAGTCGCTCCTCAACAATGGCGCGGCATCGGAGAAATCCCGGATTCGGGCTTTCGGCTTAAAGACACATACCAAACTTTTGATGCTGCCCAACGATTTGAATTAAAATCTGCAAAATCTGCTGAAAATAGCGATTGTATTGCCGGATTGGTTCTGAAAGGCATTAAAAAACCGGTGGAATGCCCGATGTTCGGCAAGGTTTGTACTCCAGAAAACCCTTTGGGCGCTCCCATGGTTTCTTCCGAAGGCGCCTGTGCCGCCTATTACCATTTTGCCACAGTTTTTCCCGATAGAATTAAAGATGAACGATCAGGTGGATCGCTTACCAAAGATATTTGATATGACAGACAGGATAAAAATGCAACTTCAGTGTCCGATGCCGGAACTCGACTATGAGATCATCACGTTGGCTCATGGCAGTGGAGGAAAACTGACCAATGCGTTGTTGGAAAGCACCGTTTTTCAGTTGTTCACCGAAAATGACGGGATTGAAAGGCGACATGACGGAGCTTTAATACCTTTGGAAGGAAAAGCTGTTTTCAGCACGGACAGTTTCGTGATTTCACCCATATTTTTCCCCGGAGGCAATATAGGCGAACTGGCTGTGAATGGCACGGTCAATGATATAGCCATGTGCGGCGGCATCCCAAAATATCTTTCTTTGGCCTTCATTATTGAAGAAGGTATGAAGATCAAGGACTTATGGGAAGTTATGATCGGTGTTAAATATGCAGCCGGGAAAGCCGGTGTGACGATCGTTACAGGTGACACCAAAGTGGTAGAAAAGGGAAAAGGCGACAAGATCTTTATCAATACTACAGGCATAGGCACACTGCATCCAAATGCAGACATCAGGATCAGCAATATAAAACCAGGTGACAAGATCATAGTGAGCGGACAGATCGCAACGCATGGCATTGCCATTTTGTCTGTAAGGCGGGGACTCGAATTTGAATCCGATATCGAAAGCGACACCCGCAATCTCAACAAATCTGTTGAAAAAATGCTGGATCTGTATGGAAAACAAATTCACCTGATGCGCGATCCTACGCGTGGAGGCGTCTCTTCCACTTTGAATGAGCTAGCGCGTGACACTCATTTGGGTTTTGAACTGGAGCAAATCAGTTTACCGATGGATAAACAGGTCAGCGGTGCATGTGAGATGCTCGGTCTGGATCCATTGTATGTGGCGAATGAAGGCATTTTCCTTGCATTTGTGGAGGCTTCTGTGGCTGATGTATTTGTGGAAGACCTGCGCAGACAGGAGTACGGGCAGGATGCCGCGATCATCGGTACTGTGGTGGAAGATCATCCCGGGACGGTTTTGATCCGAAGCGATTTCGGAGGCATGCGTGTGGTTCACATGCAGGTAGGTGAGCAATTGCCGAGGATCTGCTGAAATTATCTTGTTCTTCAAACATCTCTTTTCACGAGGTTTTATCTCTCACGCTTCGGTACAGGATATAAATGAATTATTTTAGCTTAAAGATGCAAAAATGCCCTTAGCACAGACACCATACAAATATTTACTCTGAGTGATAAGGCAATAAATATTTCACTCCTGCAAAGTTTTTGCACACCATTCAATAAGTGTTTTTGTTCGGTTGTCACAAAAAAAATATTTTATTGCATGTTATCCTGCTTATCAGTATTCACTGATCCGATTTTGGAGACGATGGATTGGATCTTCTGTTCCATGCGGTTGACTTGATCCTTACGGATATCCAGTTTGATGCTTGCATAGATCCTGTTGGAATCTTCCGCAAGAATATCATGTGCTTTCTGAACGATCGCAAGCGCCTGACTCAATTCCTCTGTTTCGATGATGGTGCCCATTGCAGTCAACTGATAATGAAAGGGTTGCTGTCTGATCATATCGATCACACGGCTCACCTGTTGGCTTACACTTTCTCCTTTATCTGTAGGAAACATGGCAAATTCAATGATCACTGACATGGTTAGGTTTTTGTTTTTGATAATACTTTTAGTCTTTTAGCCAAAGATGTATGGTTCAGGGCAAACGATTTAACAAGCTGAGCAAATTTAATGAAATAATCTTTATGCTAGCACTTTATTCCAAATCACAATAAGACTAAAAGACTTAATCACTAAATGCCCGGGTAATGATTCTTCAAAAACCACTACATCCTTCAAAGGCTTTCCATTATGATGCCGCCACCGATCACATCATCATCCTCATAAAACACGGCTGACTGGCCCGGAGCGACGCCTTTGGTATTGGCCAGAAATTCTACGCTCAGCTGTTCGCCCTGCCTTTTCAATTGACTCAGGACACCCTTGCTTTTATACCTGATCATTGTTACCGCTTCCATCTCCGGGATCTGATCATATTTCATCGGGTTCAATCGACCTACGATCATCCCGTTCCGAATCAGATCAGTTTCTTCACCCAGTTCAACAGTGTTTTTGGAGGCATTGATGCGTGTAACATACATAGGTATACCAAGAGCGATCCCAAGGCCTTTCCTTTGACCGATCGTATAGTGCATATAACCTTCATGTTGGCCTAAAACATTGCCATTTTTGTCTACAAAATTTCCTCCTTTATAATCCTCTTCCATTCCAGGGATCACATCTTTCAGGTAAGCCCGGTAATCATTATCCGGTACGAAGCAGATATCGAAATTTTCCTGTTTATTAGCCATACGCACATGACCTCTGGTAAAAGCGATGCTCCGCACTTCAGGTTTGGTCATTTCCCCAAGTGGAAAAACTGTTCTTGAAAGGTCATGCTGATCCAGTGCCCAGAGGAAATAACTTTGATCTTTGAGTGGATCAACGCCGCGTTTGAGGAAAGTCCGGCCATTTTTTACATCTGTTCGTGCATAATGCCCGGTAGCAATTTTTTCGCAACCGAACTCATCTGCGGTTTGGATCAGTCCTTTCCACTTGATCTCGGCATTGCACCAGATACAGGGATTTGGTGTGCGGCCACGCATGTATTCCTCCTTAAATCCCTCCATGACTGTTTCGGAAAACTTTTCCCTGATGTCTACGATCATGTGTTTGAACCCTATAAAATCAGCTATTTCTTTTGCGCCCATGACCGAATCAAGGCTGCAGCAAGGATTGTGCACCCGGCTTTCGGCATACGTGTAATCCAGGATATTAAGTGTCACGCCTATGACTTCATATCCCTGTTCATGTAATAATAAAGCTGTGACTGTGCTGTCGACACCACCGCTCATTCCTACCAGAATTTTCCCGTGCTTGCTCATTTCAATTTTTTATTGATGAAGTTAAATGAAACTTCAATGCAAAAATATGATTGAAAACAATTCGCACTTTAATATGTTCTAACAAAAAAGTATTGTGGCGACCATATTCCGAAAAATTTGGATAACAGTTCGGAAAAATAGCAGTTCAAAACACGATAAATATGAAAAAAACCAAATATTTCGTATTGTTTGCCGGCATCGTACTGGTTATGGCTGTGCTTGGCTTTTCCATATCAAAACAACCAGATCACAGGGTTCAATCACTAAAAAAAACGATCAATAACATGGATTACGGGCTTTCTGATACCATTGTTCCCCTCAACAAAACAGAAGATGAATGGAAGCAGGAATTGTCTCCCACTGAATTCAATATTTTGCGTAAAAAAGGAACTGAGCGACCATTTACAGGGATGTATTGGGATCATTTTGAAGATGGGACCTACGTCTGCCGGGCATGCGGACTGGAATTGTTCGATTCTGAAACCAAATTTGATGCACATTGCGGATGGCCGAGTTTTTATGATGCGATCAAGTCCGAAAACATAAAAACGGAAGATGATTATTTGCTGGGATACAGGCGGACAGAACTCATGTGCGCCAGATGCGGGGGGCATTTAGGGCATGTTTTTGATGATGGTCCGGACCCAACCGGGCAACGATATTGCATCAATTCAGTCTCTATCAAATTTGAGGAAAAAGAAAAGCAGGATCAGTAATAGATCGTTTCGGGACTTTTTTCAATGTAAATGGGCAATATCCAACCTGCCTTCAAGCCATACATGAGGTCTGTCCGGTTTTCCGTGTCCACGCCCATCGTCGCAAAATCGTAGTATCTCCTGTTTTTGGTAAAAGCCTGCAGGAAATCGAATCCTGCATAGAAATTGATCCCTTTATCTTTACTGATATATTGGTAACCGACAAACTGAGTCAGCGAAAGACCATTGGACAATCGGTCATAGCCCTTATCATAAGGATCGTTCAGCTGAGCTGCTGTCACAAAATCATCCTGCAATCTGATCCAATGCTGGTATAATCCGATGCCAAGGTCAACCCTTAATCCGGACCGTGAATGTTGATTGCCAAACGGAAAAACCTTGCTTATTAAGGCGCTAGTTTCAAAACCCCTTTGGCGCAATTTCACCTGTGCATACTCATAATTTATGCCGAGTATATATCCGTTTTTGTCCCTCAGATGCGCCAAAACATCCTGTTTTACGGTATCACCAAAATAATAAGAGGCTTTTACGCCAAAATGGTAGTTTTTGTTTTGCGGCATGTAAGTGATGTTGCCCCCGACACACAGATTAGGTCCAAAACGCTGACTGAGATCACCCCCAACGAGGTGATATCCGTATTCAAAGCCAAACAGAAAAACCGGATTTTTCTGCATTTGTTGCTGAACAGTCTGCTGCCCGATGGCGGGCTGATATACGAAAGCCAAAAGGTAAACTAAAATATAAAGTAAATATTTCATTCTATAATAAGGTTAATTTTGCCGGCTGCCTATCAGGATCACCCCTTCGATTTCAGGCTATTAAAGAGTATGAAGATGATAACAGCTTATTATTTTGCGGTAAAAGTAAAACAATTGTAATAACGAAACAAAATCCGAATTGTGAATGGTACCAAAACCGGGATATCTGGTAATAAAATGAAAAAAAATTGTATTCAGACCAATTTGGAAAATCTCAAACAAAGAATTTTAATATTTTTTATAATATAATGACACAATAAATTGATTTTCTAAGCATTTTATTTACTTTTGTTGATTATTGCATTTTTATGTTCCGATGATTCCGTTTATCGGGCATAAATTTTGATAATGTTTTTATTTATCTTTTAATTTATTATTATTTTTTTTATGAACATTTATGTTGCAAATTTGGATTTCACAGTTCGTGATGGAGATTTACAAAAACTTTTCGAAGCTTACGGAGAAGTAAGCTCAGTTAAAATCGTAACTGACAGAAATACTGGCCGTTCAAGAGGTTTTGGTTTTATTGAAATGCCCAGTAATGAAGCAGGAAATGAAGCTATTGAAGGCCTGAACGGAAGAGATGTTAAAGGAAGAGCTATTGTTGTTAAGCTTTCAGAGCCCAGAGCAAAAGATTTCCAGCCAAGAAGCGGAGGTGACAGAGACAGAAGATTTCAGTCCAGAGAAAGAAGGTATTGATTAGATTTCGGTCTACATGGATTTTATCATTAGAATGATGTCACACTTAAGTTAGAAAGCATAAATGTGAAATTTTAATTAAAACCTGTAAAGAAATAATCATGAACCCTGACGGTAGAACGTCAGGGTTTTTTTTTGAGTTCACCTGTCCTGCCCTGACTTAAAGCATGTAGGAAAACCATTTTTTTATATAAGCATATAATTTCCCGTATCCCAAAAATCAAACTTAACTAAAAAATATACTTCATAGCTAACCAATAAATCCTGCATTTTATTTATGTGAATTTCATTTTACCCATTTTCATTTAATATTTATTTTGCTCTATACATTTAACACCATAGTTACTGTTAAAAATAACTGACCAACTAAATGTTTGTATCCTCTTCAAAAAAGCAGTATTTACAGATTTAACCAAATTATTATTCATAATAGGTATAAATTAGTAGTTTATATTGTCATTATTATCATTTATAAAGCTTAAAACCAATAATTATTTTGTAAGTTTGTAGCAATTCCGGCAGGGATTATTGTTAAAAAAAATACACTTAATTTTATATAAATGGAAGACAAAATAATCAGTATTATCGGATCATACGACAAAGATCCGGAGCGTTTGATGGACATTTTATTGTCAATTCAGCATGAGTTTGGATGCGTTTCGGAAATAGCTGTCAGCGTAATCGCCCGCGAGTTGGGCCTTTCAGAAGTAGATGTGGTACAAACGAGGAGTTTTTACCATTTTTTTACTGTGGAACCTGTAGGAAAATACGCAGTGTATTTCAATAACAGCGTAGTTTCCATGATGATGGGTATGCAAGATGTAATGAATGAATTCGAGCAGTTGACCGGAATCCGGATCGGTGAAAAAACCAATGACGGATTGGTGAGTCTGCACACGACTGCCTGTATCGGCATGAGTGATCAGGAACCTGCGGCTTTGATCAACAATGTGGTTTTTACCCGACTGAACCCGGATAAAGCCAAAAAAATCTTTGAAGACATGAAAGCAGGTATACCTGTTGAAGACATGATCGGCGATACAGGTGATGGCAACAATGCGCATCCGCTGGTTCGAGCCATGGTCTCCAACAACATTCAAAAAGCCGGACCTGTGACTCTTGGAGATTATTATGAAGGTATTTCTTTGAAAAAAGCACTTCAGATGAATCCCAAAAACATCATCGATGAAGTAAAGGCATCCAATTTGAGAGGTCGTGGCGGTGCTGGTTTCCCTACAGGATTGAAAATGCTCTTTTGTTCGTTGAATGAAGGCGATAAATATGTGATATGCAATGCTGATGAAGGCGAACCCGGTACATTCAAAGACAGGGTTTTGTTGACTGAAAGATTACCTATGATCTTCGAAGGCATGACGATTTCTGCCAAAGGAATCGGTGCAAAAGAAGGCATATTATACCTCAGATATGAATATAAATATCTGAGAGCTTATGCTGAGAGCGTTTTGGAAGAATTACGCAGCAAAAATATGTTGGGTAAAAACATACTGGGTACAGGTTTTGATTTTGATATCAGGATACAGTCCGGTGCCGGAGCTTATGTATGCGGTGAAGAATCTGCTTTGATTGAATCTTCAGAAGGAAAAAGGGGCGAACCAAGAAACAGACCTCCGTTTCCTGTACAAAGCGGTTATAAACACAAACCAACAGTTATCAACAACGTAGAAACCTTCTGTTCCATCGTTAAGATCATCGAGGTAGGTGGTCTATGGTACAGTAAACTCGGAACAGCAGATTCTGCCGGAACTAAACTTTTGAGTATATCAGGAGATATTCCCAAACCGGGTGTATATGAAATCGAATGGGGCATGACAGTCAATGAAATGCTTGAAATGGTTGAAGCGACTGATGTTCAGGCTGTTCAAATGTCCGGTCCTTCAGGATTGTGCATCAATCCTACTCAATTTGACCGTAAAATAGCCATGGAAGATCTGGCTTGTGGAGGTTCAGTCATCGTGATCGGAAAGCAACGCGATATACTGAAGGATGTTGTATTGAATTTCATGGAATTCTTTGAAGATGAATCCTGCGGTTCCTGCGTAACCTGTCGCTCCTTCAATATGATCCTGGCCAAACAGATGAAAAAAGTAGTTGAAGGCCATGCAACACGCAACGATCTCAAAAACATGAAAGAATGGAGTAAGATCATTGCCAGTACAAGCAGATGCGGCCTGGGACAAACTTCTTCCAATCCGATCACATCCACACTTGCGAATTTCCCTGAATTGTACGAAGCAAGAACAGTTGATGTAGCTTACCAAAGCGATTTTGACATGGACAAAGCCATTCAGGAAGCATGTGAAGTTGTTGGAAGACCGGCCAGAGTACCACACCACAATTAATTATTGAACCATTTTTGAAAATTAATATAATATGAGTGAAAAAATAAAATTCACAATTGACGGCAAAGAAATCGAAGCTGAAAAAGGACAGCTTTTGGTTGAAGTCGCAGCTGAAAATGGGATTTACATTCCCGTTCTATGCCATTGGAAAGGGGTTCATCCTGCTGGTTCATGCAGGATATGCACCGTCAAAATAAATGGCCGTTTCATGGCATCATGCACTACGCCTGTGGATGCCAACATGGTAGTTGAAAGCAATACACCTGAAATTCAGGATCTTCGCAAAGCCATAATCGAAATGCTTTTCGTGGAAGGCAACCACTTCTGCCCTTCTTGCGAAAAGAGCGGAGATTGCGATCTTCAGGGACTTGGATACCGGTATCAAATGATGGTACCTCGATTCCCCTATGCTTTTGAAAGAAGAGAACTTGAAGCATCAACTCCAAAGATATTCCTGGAAAAGAACCGTTGCATTTTCTGTAAACGCTGTGTCAGAATGATCAAAGATGAGGAAGGCAGAAGTTATTTTGCATTCAAAGGCAGAGGAAAACACCTTGAGATCAATTTGGACACCAAACTCGCAGAACACATGAGCGAAGAAAACGCAAGGCTGGCGATGAAAATTTGTCCGGTGGGCGCCATTTTACGGAAAGAAGTTGGGTTTGAAACTCCGATTGGAAAGAGGAAATACGATCATGTTCCGATAGGTTCAGAGATTGAAAATTTACAAAATTAAAATTCAAGAAAGATGAGTAAACCAATAGTAGCAACGGCTTCACTGGCAGGATGTTTTGGATGCCACATGTCTGTTCTGGATATAGATGACAGGATTCTTCAGCTGATCGAACTTGTCGATTTCAATAAATCACCCATCACTGACATTAAAACATTTACCCAACCTTGTGACATAGGAATTATAGAAGGTGGTTGTTGCAACAGTGAAAACATTGAAGTACTTAAAGATTTTAGGAAAAATTGTAAAATCCTTATATCTTTGGGTGAATGTGCCATCATGGGAGGACTGCCTGCCATGAGAAACGGCATACCAGTCAGGGAATGCCTTGAAGAAGCATATTTCGGTGGAGTAACAGTAAGAGATAATACTGAAAGGATCATACCCAATGATGAAGAATTGCCTATCATCCTTGACAAGGTATATCCATTACACGAGATAGTAAAGATAGACTACTTCCTCCCGGGTTGTCCTCCAAGAGCGGATTTGATCTGGGAAGCTGTAGTAGCGCTTGTAACCGGCAATGAACTGAAAATTCCTTATGAATTAATTAAGTTTGATTAAACTAAAAACTATGCAAAAAGTAACAATAGAACCCGTAACCAGAGTTGAAGGACACGGAAAAGTGACCATCCACCTCGATGACAACCTCAATGTAGCTCAAACCAGGCTGCATATTGTAGAATTCCGCGGATTTGAACGATTTGTTCAGGGACGCCCTTACTGGGAAGCACCGGTATTGGTACAGCGGTTGTGCGGCATTTGTCCGGTGAGTCATCACCTGGCAGCAGCCAAAGCCCTGGACGTGATCGTTGGCGCCGGAACAGGCCATGGTTTGACAGCTACCGGTGAAAAAATGAGGAGATTGATGCATTACGGACAAATGTTCCAATCCCATTCTCTCCATTTCTTTCATCTTTCAGCACCGGATTTTCTGTTGGGATATGATTCAGATCCTGCCACACGAAATGTTGTTGGATTGGCAGTGAAATTCCCTGAACTGGCAACGAAAGCTGTGTTGATGAGAAAATTCGGTCAGGAAGTTATTCACTTCACTGCTGGTAAAAAAATCCACGGAACCGGGGCTATCCCTGGTGGTATCAACAAAAATCTGCCGATTGAAGAAAGGGATATACTCCTGAAAGGTGCAGATCCTCTGAACATCGATACAATGATCCAATGGGCTTATGATGCCGTCCAATTGTTCAAGGACTATTATATGAACAATAAGGAGTTTGTGGACAATTTCGCTCATTTCCCATCCAATCATTTCAGTCTTGTGAGGAAAGACGGTGCATTGGATTTTTATCACGGCGTACTCAGGGCTGTTGATGCTGAAGGAAAACGCATTCTGGATGATGTTGACTACCAGGACTATAACCATTACATCGAAGAAGAAGTCAGAAGCTGGAGTTATATGAAATTCCCTTATCTGAAGCATATAGGAAAAGAAAACGGATGGTACCGCGTTGGGCCTCTGGCACGTTTGAACACCTGTGACTTTATTCCATCCAAACTGGCGCAGCAGGAGTTTGAATTGTACAAAGCCCACACCAATGGCAAACCAAATAATTATTGCCTGCATACACATTGGGCAAGATTGATAGAGTTGCTGCATGCTGGTGAAGTGATTAAAGAATTGTTGCTCGATCCGGATTTGCAAAAAGATGACCTGGTGATCAAAGGAACAAAACTACATAAAGGTGTTGGTCTGATCGAAGCACCAAGGGGAACTTTGTTCCATCACTATGAAATCAATGACAATGATCAGATCACATTGGCCAACCTCATCGTTTCGACGACCAACAACAATGAACCGATGAACAGATCGGTCAATTATGTTGCAAAAAAAATGATGACAGGTCAGTCACAGATCACAGAACCGATGAAAAATGCTGTGGAAATTGCTATCAGAGCCTATGACCCGTGCCTGAGTTGTGCAACGCATGCTATGGGACAAATGCCTTTGGATATCAAACTTTTCAATGTTAATGGTGAAATTGTAGACCATTACAGGTCATAAAATGATAAGATTAATTAGAAAAGTCCGTCATTGCCGACGGGCTTTTTTTATGTTCGTTTTTTGAAAAAACGATGTATTAATAGATTTATTAGCAGAATATGCTTCGAAAATAAAACCATTGTATGAAAAAAACACTCATTTACGGTTATGGCAACCCAGGCAGACAGGACGACGGATTGGGCGCCCGGTTTATTGACCTGTGTGAAGAATGGGTGCAGACAATTGGCACCGGGCAAATCAGTCTGGACTGCAATTATCAACTCAATATTGAGGATGCAGAGATCATTGCCGGATATGAACAAGTTATTTTTGTCGATGCTTCCATTGTTGATGAGATCGATAGCTATAAACTCGAAAAAATTGCTGCTGACAACAGCTCGATTGAATTTTCCATGCATGCTGTTTCAGTAGGTTTTGTCCTGGATCTTTGCCAGAAAATTTATCTGAAATTCCCCGAAACTTACGTTTTGCATATCAAAGCCTATTCATTTGATTTTATAGAAGAACTAACTCCGGCTGCACAGTCAAATCTGGAGGTAGCTTTTGAATTTCTCAAAAGATATTTATCCGGATACAGTCAGGTTGACAGCGAATAAAACTGTTTTTCAAAGTTAACACTGACTTCAAACAAATACAAAATATCCCGACCATAAGGAGCTTCTTCATAAAAAAAATTGCATTTTTAATCCATCAATAATGTAAAGATTAAAGGTTATTTCGATTTAAAAACATGTTTATTTGGATCAAAACCATTTTTTTACGTAATTTTGGCCACTGTTTTGATTTGTAATTTTTTTAATGCCTCCAGAGTTAACTAACAAGGCCGTTTTCAAAGCATTTTATGCTGAGAACTATAACTTACTGGTCAACTATGCATATACCAAGACAAAGGATTGGGAGTTGAGCAACGAGATAGTTCAAAACGTATTTGTAAAAATCTGGATGCGCAGAGATGACACTGACATCAAGGTGTCACTAAGAAATTACCTCTTCACCATGGTAAAAAATGCCATTTCCGACCATTATCGAAGAACATCTAAAATAACCGATCTTGAACAAGTCGACGGTCAGGCTGTTGAAGATAATGAGTATGACCTGAACGTACAAAAAGATCTGGCAATCAGACTAGCTATCAAGGAAGCGCTTGAGTCTCTTAAGCCAAAACGCAAGCAGATTTTTGAATTGTCAAAATTTGAAGGTCTGACATATGCAGAAATAGCAAAATATATAAATATTTCAGAAAGAGCTGTTGAAGATAATGTAGCAAAGGCTGTCATTCAAATAAGAGAGATATTAAATAAGAAAAAAAATGAATTATTTTAATTTATAAATGTGAGATTTAGAATTACTTTCGTCAAATTTATCAAATAAGAATTTTTTGGATCAACTGCATAAAATAATAAAATATCTGCAGGGCAACTTAACTAACGAAGAATCAAATGCCTTGAATGCCTGGAGAAGTGCTTCTCCGGATAATGAGGCATTATTTGAGTCCGTCAGAGAAATATATTCAGTTGAGCATTTAGAGGACATACAACTTTTCGATCCATTGGAAAAATGGACTGAAATCGATGATCAGATACAGGAAGAAAAACCGAAAGGGAAAATCATCCATCTCAAATGGACGGCGATTGCTGCCTCATTATTCATTCTTGTTGCTGTTGCATTTTGGGTGTTATGGCCCGAACCATTATATAAAGAAATTGTTACGGCAAATAACACAACAAAAATTGAACTTCCTGACAAGTCGCTGGTAGAATTGGGGCCGAATTCCAAAATGAAGTATTTTACAAGGATCAGTAAAAAGGTAAAGGAAAGAATGATCTACCTGGACGGAAATGCCCGGATTGAAGTGAGTAAAAATGACCAATTACCTTTCATTGTCGTATCAGGTAAAACCGGAACCAGAGTACTGGGTACTATTTTTGAGATCAGACAGCTTGACAGCATCCAAACCGTGGTTTCCAACATTGAAGGATTGATCAAATTCTTTGAATTGGCCAATGAAAAAAATAGCGTGATCGTAAATGAAGGTGAAAGTTATAGTTACGACGGAAAAGGCTTTACCAATGTCACACCAGTTGAACCAGCGTTGATACCTGAACCAATACCTCCCGCTATTGTGGAAAAGAAAGAACCTGAGCCTGTTATTATTGAACCGCCTGTTGTTGAAGAAAAACCTGTGGAATTGCCACCTCCGCCAAAAGAAGAACCTCCTGTGGACAAAACGGTCTATACCACTATTGCAAATATCATCGATGAATTGAATACCAGGTATGCAGGTAAATTCAACACAGCTCCCTGGGGCCAATTCCGCTTCAATGCAAAAATTCCAATTGACCTTACAAAATATCCGGATCATTCATTGGAAGAATTCCTGAAAGAACTTGGGTCAGTTGCTAAAGTGGAATACAGACAAACCTGTCCTGACTGCTTCGAACTGTTGACACTTACTCCAAAATAGGGTTCTCTTCTGATTCACTGTGCTTCAACAAGCTACAATCAACGCTGGTCTTATATTAAATATACTGCAGCTAAAGCAGCCGGCAAATCATTGATAACACATCACTAATATTGGCCTTAATATCAAGCTTATAAAAATATTCGCTATCAAGGTTTTTACCATTTTTGTTATGTCCAAAACTGATCATTTTTGCCTTTTCATGATCTCCTGAAAAATGATTGTATTCAACAGCAGTTTTGGAGGTCTGATGCTTAATAGACAGAAGTTGTCTATCATATTAATGATTTTTGGTATTCTTTGATTTGACTTTGGATTCATTATCAAAAAATTGATGAATATGGAATTCTGTCTTATGCGGATGAACAATGATCCATGATTTTAGAGTAAAAGACCGAAGTTGAAACCATTCACCGGAGTTCATTGTTTTTGATTCCTTTTCCTAATTGATGTCGGCTCGTCCTCTTCAGTGATCATTCATTGAAGAAAACATTGGTCAAAAAAAATTCCAAACCGTGTTCAATCACTAATACATATGAGAAAGGGCAATTTTTTATTCATAAACTGCCCCTTCAAGATACTTTTCAATGATATCAGCTTAAACTGACATTGTATATCAATTTACATTTTCCCATCATTTTTCATTACTTCAGTCATTACTTCATCGAGTTTTTCACCGGCTACATTTTTCAGGATAATTTTTTTGTCTTTGTCCAAAATAAATACTTTGGGAGTGGTACGAACATCATATTTTACATGATACCTGGATCTGTAAAGTTCATCCGTCAGGTTATAATAGAAAACGCCCATATTTTTTTCTTTTACAAAATCCCAGCATTCAGCGACTTTATCACGTCCTTTGGTACAAACAGCCACGACTTTCACGCCCTTATCCTTGAATTTTTCACTGAATTTAACAATGTCCGGCATACTTTGCTTGCAATGTCCGCAATCAGGCGCCCAAAAAAACAACACGAGGTAATCCGATTGGATATCGTGAATTCTGACCGGCTGCTTGTCCTCGGTATAAAGTGTCACATCTTCGGCAATTTTCCCCAGCAAGGTAGGTCTAAGCTTTTCTGCATTGTCGATGATCTTCTCGAGGGTTTCTTTTGCAACCCATGTCGTTCTGCCTTTCGAATAATACTGATCCACCATGTGTACGTACACAGCATCCATTCCTATCACCAGACTCTTGGCATATTTATTCAGAAAATGCGAAACATAAAATTTCCAGGTTTCGTTGGCCGGTTCCATTTTTAAGAGAATTTCATCAATGGTTTGGCTGATCGTATCCGGAATCTGGACAGTAAGTTGATCCAGGTATCTTTCAATTTTATTATATAAAAAAGGCGTCCGAATCAGGGCAGGATTCGAAAAGTCTATATGATCAAAAAAGTGTTTTCTGTAGTAATAGAACCTGGCTCTTTGTAATTCCTCTGCTGCAACATCCAACGCTGGAATATCAATGTCTTTATTGCCAAGCAGCATCAAAGCGGTAATTGACTCGGGGTTTTTTTGAACCAGATCATTCTGGTAAGCCAACACATTCATTTCCAATTCTTTTAGTTGGAGGTCAATGGCTGTTGTGTCTTGACGAAATTCCACTGCTTTTTTGCGATGCGCATTGAGGGTGTCAGCTATTTCACGTTTTTCAGACAGGAAATCCATGTAGGTATAAAATAGTTCATTGTCTTTGGAACCTTTAAATTTAAGTGAACTTAAATCTTTGTAATCACCCTTGATGGTGAAAAATTTTTCCTGATCATTGATAATGAACTGTATAAACTTTTTATCTGGGAAAAACATCAGAATATATATACCTGCATCCAAAGTATCTGTTCCCGAATAAACGAATTTTTTGCCAGGCTGTGCCAATATCGTATCTTTGATCAATTGTTTATCCCCGTAAAAATAAGCAAGCAACAAAGTATCATTGGAATAATGATCAAACTCAAATTTCAATTCATAATTGCTTTTTTTCTGCCCGAAAGCAGGCATTAAAAAAATAACTGCAAGCACTAAAAGTAATAAATTCCGTTTCATTCTATCTAAAATTTTGTTGAGGTGAATAAATTTTTAAAGTCATTTCATCATGTTAAGTTTGTAAATACCATTACGCTTATGATTTGAAAATAAAAACTATCCTACCAGAATTATATGATTATTCAATGTTGTATACTAGTTCAATGAATAAAAAAGCAAATATATATTATAAATTATTATTATATTTAAT
>ERZ761607.536-NODE-536-length-64547-cov-138.583654_pt1 | contig 64547 bp, 44 predicted proteins | sample MGYA00511164_ERZ761607 | MGnify/ENA primary metagenome ERZ761607 (study PRJEB28899, sample SAMN02445080) | bioreactor sludge metagenome | biome: EBPR sludge | place: Australia: Brisbane, Thorneside Wastewater Treatment Plant | collected 2011-06-22 ...
TTGGGTTGTTTTTCGGGCTTTTGTTTTTTTTCCTTACCCGATGCTTGTGCCGAATGTTGCTTAGTTGGATTGTTTTCTTGTTGTTTTTTCGTAGTAGGTTTTAATACCGGAATTTGTTCTAAACCACGGTTCAATTGGGCATCTCCCGAATTAGCAGGAGCTGCCGGAGGCTCAGCAGCATTAGTAACCGGTGAATTAGATTGTATATTGTAAATAGTATCGGCAGAAAGGGAGAAGTATTCTGTTACAGTAACCTTTTTTTTAAGCCATTGCCCATTCACAATAACCGGACGACTGACAGTGTCGGTAACTTTAAGTATGCTTGTTACCAATAACAAACCGTTAGCTAACTTTACGGTATCTTTAATAATTAGTGAGTCGCCCGGAAAAATCCGCCCTTTGCTCAGTGATAGAGACGTACCTGTAACATTAGCTGAAATGCTACCAATACTCAAAACAATCACAAAAAGACTGACAACAAAAACTGCTTTACGCATTGGTGTTTGGGTTAGGATTGGGTAAGGGTATAATTTGGAACATAAAACACATTGTATCAATGCCTAAGTTCAAAAACGAAATACAAAGTTACGAAAAAACAAACAACAATTTACCAACCACACAAAAAGTTGGATAATTAGTGGTTAGTACCAACTAATCAATGCCATTCAATTATTGCTTATCCTTTTTCACTCTTTCCAAAGCTTTACCACATAGTTACCTCCGTTTGGCAAACCCATTTGCAGTAAGTACAAACCCGCAGGCAGAGTTTGGTTAAGAGCAAGAGTAGTAGTATGTATAGGGAGGGAAGCAACATAATGTTGGCTAACCACTTGTCCTTGTGAGGTAAAAAGGGTAAAACCCGCCTCACTACCCGATAAAGTTTGGGGGTAGTAAATTTGCAGGGAGTTAGCATTTTGCCAAACTGCTCTTATTATTTCATTGCCCCGATTGTTAACCGATGCGGTGTTGCTAATAACCTGCGGAGCAGTTACATGAATGGTAAGGTTGCCGGTAGTGCAGGTATTACAAGGAGTACAGTATTGCAAGGTTATCAGTTCTGTTCCGCTAAATCCGGTATTAGGCACATAAAACAATAGGTTATCGGGCAGTAAGGTAAGAGAGCCGTTTTGGGGCGGCGTTACAATTGTTAAACTATCGGGCATTGCACAGGGCAACAAATCGTTTTGCCAGGGAGCTATCAAAACCCCTTCATAACCGTTAGTATTGGGTATAATTGAGCCGTTTACACTCACCCATGCTTCGCTAATATACACCAAATCATGTACACTTACCAATTGTTCGCAACCCACAAATACTACAAACCGCTGTATGCGACAGTTTGATGGGTTACTCAGTTGGCAAATAGGTATAGAAACCGTATCTATACCCGAAAAACCGGGCGGCGGGTAGTAAGTAATACAAGATTGCGCAAAAGCGGTAATGCTGCACTGAAAAGTAGTAGCAACCTCCGTAGCGCTGAAAACTTCACCCGCCTCCATGTTAAAACACAGGTCAATAGGGTTAAAAACACCGGTGCAAACAATATCGGGCGATACAGGAGGGGGTTGGGTACAATCGCCAAGCGTAATTTGTATTTGAAGCGTATCGCACAAACCCGCACCGGTACAGCCCACCACTGTAACCAAATCCCAGCTAACACTTTCAGCAGTAGCAGTATAGGCAAAGCAATTATTGGACAATAAACTAACCAGAGAAGGGTGTAACGAACTAACCGCTGCAAGACTGTAAACATCGGGCAAGCAAAATTCGGGGCAAATTGTGGTCATTTCGTTCCAGTTGGTACATACCTGATTGGGGCTAACCTCGCAAGGCGGCGGCGGGGTAGGGGTACATAAATTGGGGCTTGCAACTACATTTATAACTAAGGTAGCCGTATCGCATTGAGTATCATTGCAGGCAACCACCTGTACATAATCGGTAGCAATAAAGCCGGGAAGGGCTATGTAGCGTACACATTCACCCATTAGGGTAAGGCTGCAATCAAACAAAGCATGTGCCGATACAACCGTATAAGGTTGTTCTATGCAAAATTGTGGGCAAATAATGTTTGGAATTACCGGTTGCGTACAAAGGTGGTGAATAGGGGTAATGCAAGAATCGGGCGGTAAGGGTAAAATTGCCGCCTTGCACCACAGATTCAAGGAAACCAGAACACAGGTTAAGAAAAATACTGCCTTATTCATATTGGAGTGAGTATATCTTGAAACCAACAATAATTGTTCCAGTTTCATTTTCGGCTACAATTTACAGTTGTATTTTGCTTTGCAAACTTAAAATAATGTTTATTGGATATTCTTTACTTAATTCCTTTAAAAAAAAGCATTCCAAAGCAATAAGGTGTGCATGGTTAGGGCATGTTTATGGGCAATTTGTAAACATAGCTTGCATATTGATAAACTTGGCAAATTATTTGCAAGGTGAGGTCATATTAAGTCTGCTTATTAAAAGCTCAGTTATGACCACTTGTTACCGCTCAGTTGAAACAAACACCATTTTAAAGAAATTTTGGAGCCGCTTGATGCGTGCTATTGTCTTTACCCTTGTTGTGTGGTTAGGCATACAAGGCGATGCATCATCTTCGCTCATGGCTCAGTCTTGCACCAATACGGTGGAGGGCATTATTTTCAGAGATTACAACGGCGATGGCTTAAAAGGTATGTACGAACCCGGCGTATCGGGCGTAACCGTGCGTGCCTACAACAGCTCCAATGTGCAGTACGGACCTGTTACTTCCAACGCATCGGGTATTTTTGCCCTATCAATACCCAATGGCACCCAAATTCGTTTGGAGTATTCGGGTTTACCATCGGGAAATGCGTCTGCTCCCAATGGTACCGATTCAAGAACAACAGTGCGTTTTGTGCAAAGCCCCATTTGCAGCGCACATTTAGGCATTAACCTGCCCGATGAATACTGCCAAAACAATCCGCCTATAGCGGTGCCGTGTTATGTAAGCGGCGACCCAATGCTGAGCGGCAGCAATGTAGCCAATGCCGATGTACTGGTTTCGGTGGGGTATAACAGCGAGGGTACTACGCCCTATCCCAATCATATTGCCGTGGGTAGTGAAATGGGCTCGGTATGGGGGGTAGCTTACAACAAAAAAACCAAAAGGCTGTTCTCTACGGCGTTTCTCAAACGCCATTCGGGTTTGGGGTCGTTGGGATTGGGCGGCATTTACGTTACCAATTTATCGGGTGCTATGCCGGTAAACAGCAATTTTATCAACCTGCAAACTTTGGGTGTAAACGTGGGTACTATTAGCCCCCGAAACCTGCCGGCTAACAGCAACGCGCCCAGTCGCGATGCCGAAGCATTTACCCTCATTGGTAAAGCCGGTTTGGGCGATATTGATATTACCGATGATGGCAACCGGTTGTATGTGGTAAACCTTGCCCAAAAACAATTAGTGGCTATCAACATCACCAATTACAATGCTACCGGAGCGTTACCCACTGCCGCCAACATTACCACATGGACTATTCCCAACCCGGGTTGTACCAACAGCAATAACCGCCCGTTTGGGTTAAAGTGGCACAACGGCAGGTTGTATGTAGGCGTGGTTTGCTCCGCAGAAACATCCAAAAATCCCAACGATTTATTGGCTACGGTGTATGAGTTTAACCCTTCATCGGGTAGTTTTACCTCCGTTCTCAATTTTCCACTCAACTATATTAAAGGTACGCTTACTTCTTTTCCTACTTCAATCAGCAATAACTGTAACCGATGGGAGCCGTGGTCGGATACTTATACCGATTTTTACCACCACACCCTTACTGATGGCGTATGTTTTCCACAGCCCATTCTGTCCGATATAGAGTTTGACATAAACAACGAAATGGTATTGGGCTTTATGGATCGTGCCGGGCACCAGCTTGGGCGCGCCAATTACAGCCCATTGCCGGCTGATATGGTATTGCACTCCGGCGTTGGTGGCGGCGATTTGCTTAGGGCTGCCAAAACCGGCGCTACCTGGCAAGTAGAAAATAACGGCACATCGGGCGGCGTTACCGGGTGCGGAGCAGGTTCGGGCGCGGGCATTGGCGGCGGCGAATTTTACTGCGGAGATATAGGCGCCGGTGGAGAGCAGGAAGCCTCTATGGGCGCATTAGCCTTGCTCAAAGGCGTTGGGCAGGTTGTGGTAGCTATGCTCAATCCTTTTACCACACATACCGGCGGCATTTTTTGGTTCAGCAACCTCACCGGCAATACCGATAAAAAATATCAGGTATATGGCTCAGATATGCTTACTATGGGTAAAGCTCATGGCTTAGGCGATTTGGAACTGCTTTGCAATATGGCGCCTATTGAAATAGGCAACTACGTATGGCGCGATTACGACGGAGACGGCGTGCAAGACCCCGGCGAGCCGGGTTTGGCAGGCGTTACGGTGAATCTTTATACCGCATCGGGCACTCTGGTGGCTACCACCACCACCAATGCCAACGGCGAGTACTACTTTAACAGCAGCAATGTTACCGGCGGATTAGCCGAGTCAACAAACTATGTTGTTGCACTAAGCGCTGCGCAATATGCTTCTGGCGTAGGTTTAACCATTGGTTCTACTTTTTACGGACCTATTTCGCCTGCCAATACCGGCTTTGGTACTAATGCTGATATGAACGACTCCGATGCCGTGGTGAATATGAGCAGTGGCATCAGCGCCATCAGCTCTGCCGGTTTACCCTACATTGCCTTTACTACCGGCACCGCAGGACAAAATAACCACACCCTCGATTTTGGGTTGAACGGTAATACCGGCGCGCTTTGCCCCGATTACCTTGTTACCGTTACCCCGCAGCCTGCATCTGCCATTTGCTCCGGTTATCCGCTTACGCTCAATGTGCAGCATCTTGCCGGCGTTGGCAATATAAGGGTTTTACTCAACACCGGAAGCATCCTTACCCCTCAGGAACTATACAGCGCCGGAAGCGGAGGAGCTACCGTGCTGGCTGCAAATGTTACTACCGTACCGGGTTCTACACAAACTACCGTATCTATTTCTCTGCCGGCTAATAATACCACGTTCCCTTATCCTTATAACGTTTACGTCATTCTTGCGCCGAGTAATCCCAATATCTTAAATCCGATTTGCCTGCCGGTAGAGGTGGTTACTATGTTGGTTTACCCCAATCCCAATGCCACTTGTACGCCCAATCAGGCTATATGTGCCGGTCAATCTGTAACGCTTACCGCCAACGGCGGCGGAACCTACCTGTGGAGTACCGGTCAAACTTCGGCTAACATAATCGTTAACCCCGCTACCTCTACCACTTACTCCGTAACCGTTACCAATTCGTTTGGCTGCCAGATGATGTTGCAAACTACGGTTTCGGTAAATACCGCCACAGCAAACGCCGGACCGGATAAAAACATCTGTATCGGGCAAAGTACTACCCTCACCGCCACCGGCGGCGGCGCGTACCAATGGAGCAACGGACAAACCACCGCAACCATCACAGTAAGCCCGACCAGTACCACTACTTACACGGTAACGGTAACAAGCGGCGCGGGCTGCACGGCAACGGATAGCGCAGTGGTAACGGTAGGCAGCGCAGTTGCCAACGCCGGACCGGATAAAAACATCTGCCTCGGGCAAAGTACTACCTTAACCGCCACCGGCGGCGGCGCGTACCAATGGAGCAACGGACAAACCACGGCAACCATCACCGTAAGCCCGACCAGTACTACCACTTACACGGTAACGGTAACAAGCAGCGCGGGCTGCACAGCAACAGATAGCGCAGTCGTAACCGTAGGCAGCGCAGTTGCCAACGCCGGACCGGATAAAAACATCTGCCTCGGGCAAAGTACTACCTTAACCGCCACCGGCGGCGGCGCGTACCAATGGAGCAACGGACAAACCACGGCAACCATCACCGTCAGCCCGACCAGTACCACCACTTACACGGTAACGGTAACAAGCGGTGCGGGCTGCACAGCAACGGATAGCGCAGTGGTAACCGTAGGCAGTGCAGTTGCCAATGCCGGACCGGATAAAAACATTTGTTTGGGAGAAAATACTACCCTTACCGCCACCGGCGGCGGCGCGTACCAATGGAGCAACGGACAAACTACGGCAACCATCACCGTCAGCCCGACCAGTACCACCACTTACACGGTAACAGTAACAAGCGGTGCGGGCTGCACAGCAACAGATAGCGCAGTGGTAACCGTAGGCAGCGCAGTTGCCAATGCCGGACCGGATAAAAACATTTGTTTGGGAGAAAGTACTACCCTTACCGCCACCGGCGGCGGCGCGTACCAATGGAGCAACGGACAAACCACTGCCACCATCACAGTCAGCCCGACAAGCACTACTACTTACACGGTAACAGTAACCGGCGGCGCGGGCTGCACAGCAACGGATAGCGCGGTGGTAACCGTAGGCAGCGCAGTTGCCAACGCCGGACCGGATAAAAACATCTGCCTCGGGCAAAGTACTACCTTAACCGCCACCGGCGGCGGCGCGTACCAATGGAGCAACGGACAAACCACCGCCACTATTACCGTCAGCCCGACCAGTACCACCACTTACACGGTAACGGTAACAAGCAGCGCGGGCTGCGCAGCAACAGATAGCGCAGTGGTAACGGTAGGCAGCGCCACGGCAAACGCCGGACCGGATAAAAACATCTGCCTCGGGCAAAGTACTACCCTTACCGCCACCGGCGGCGGCACGTACCAATGGAGCAACGGACAAACTACGGCAACCATCTCCGTCAGCCCGACCAGTACCACCACTTACACGGTAACGGTAACAAGCGGCGCGGGCTGCACAGCAACAGATAGCGCAGTGGTAACGGTAGGCAGCGCCACGGCAAACGCCGGACCGGATAAAAACATTTGTTTGGGAGAAAGTACTACCTTAACCGCCACCGGCGGCGGTACGTACCAATGGAGCAACGGACAAACCACTGCCACCATCACCGTTAGCCCGACAAGCACTACTACTTACACGGTAACAGTAACAAGCAGCGCGGGCTGCACAGCAACGGATAGCGCAGTGGTAACCGTAGGCAGTGCAGTTGCCAACGCCGGACCGGATAAAAACATCTGCCTCGGGCAAAGTACCACCCTTACCGCCACCGGAGGCGGTACATACCAATGGAGCAACGGACAAACCACCGCCACCATCACAGTCAGCCCGACAAGCACTACTACTTACACGGTAACAGTAACCGGCGGCGCGGGCTGCACAGCAACGGATAGCGCGGTGGTAACCGTAGGCAGCGCAGTTGCCAATGCCGGACCGGATAAAAACATCTGCCTCGGACAAAGTACCACCCTTACCGCCACCGGCGGCGGCGCGTACCAATGGAGCAACGGACAAACCACCGCAACCATCACAGTAAGCCCGACCAGTACCACTACTTACACGGTAACGGTAACAAGCGGCGCGGGCTGCACGGCAACGGATAGCGCAGTGGTAACGGTAGGCAGCGCAGTTGCCAACGCCGGACCGGATAAAAACATCTGCCTCGGGCAAAGTACTACCTTAACCGCCACCGGCGGCGGCGCGTACCAATGGAGCAACGGACAAACCACCGCCACTATTACCGTCAGCCCGACCAGTACCACCACTTACACGGTAACAGTAACCGGCGGCGCGGGCTGCACAGCAACGGATAGCGCGGTGGTAACCGTAGGCAGCGCAGTTGCCAACGCCGGACCGGATAAAAACATCTGCCTCGGGCAAAGTACTACCCTCACCGCCACCGGCGGCGGCGCGTACCAATGGAGCAACGGACAAACCACCGCCACTATTACCGTCAGCCCGACCAGTACCACCACTTACACGGTAACGGTAACAAGCGGCGCAGGCTGTACTGCAACAGATAGCGCAGTGGTAACCGTAGGCAGCGCAGTTGCCAATGCCGGACCGGATAAAAACATTTGTTTGGGAGAAAGTACTACCCTTACCGCCACCGGCGGCGGCGCGTACCAATGGAGCAACGGACAAACTACGGCAACCATCACCGTCAGCCCGACCAGTACCACCACTTACACGGTAACGGTAACAAGCGGTGCGGGCTGCACGGCAACAGATAGTGCAGTGGTAACGGTAGGCAGCGCCACGGCAAACGCCGGACCGGATAAAAACATTTGTTTGGGAGAAAGTACTACCCTCACCGCCACCGGCGGCGGCACGTACCAATGGAGCAACGGACAAACCACCGCCACTATTACCGTCAGCCCGACCAGTACCACCACTTACACGGTAACAGTAACCGGCGGCGCGGGCTGCACAGCAACGGATAGCGCGGTGGTAACCGTAGGCAGCGCAGTTGCCAATGCCGGACCGGATAAAAACATTTGTTTGGGAGAAAGTACTACCCTTACCGCCACCGGCGGCGGCGCGTACCAATGGAGCAACGGACAAACTACGGCAACCATCACCGTCAGCCCGACCAGTACCACCACTTACACGGTAACGGTAACAAGCGGCGCGGGCTGCACGGCAACGGATAGCGCAGTGGTAACGGTAGGCAGCGCAGTTGCCAACGCCGGACCGGATAAAAACATCTGCCTCGGGCAAAGTACTACCTTAACCGCCACCGGCGGCGGCGCGTACCAATGGAGCAACGGACAAACCACCGCCACTATTACCGTCAGCCCGACCAGTACCACCACTTACACGGTAACAGTAACCGGCGGCGCGGGCTGCACGGCAACGGATAGCGCAGTGGTAACGGTAGGCAGCGCCACAGCCAACGCCGGACCGGATAAAAACATCTGCCTCGGACAAAGCACTACCCTCACCGCTACCGGCGGCGGCACGTACCAATGGAGCAACGGACAAACCACCGCCACCATCACCGTAAGCCCGACCAGTACTACCACTTACACGGTAACAGTAACAAGTGGCGCGGGTTGTACGGCAACGGATAGCGCAGTGGTAACGGTAGGCAGCGCCACAGCCAACGCCGGACCGGATAAAAACATCTGCCTCGGGCAAAGTACTACCCTCACCGCCACCGGCGGCGGCGCGTACCAATGGAGCAACGGACAAACCACCGCCACTATTACCGTCAGCCCGACCAGTACCACCACTTACACGGTAACGGTAACAAGCGGCGCAGGCTGTACTGCAACAGATAGCGCAGTGGTAACCGTAGGCAGCGCAGTTGCCAATGCCGGACCGGATAAAAACATTTGTTTGGGAGAAAGTACTACCCTTACCGCCACCGGCGGCGGCGCGTACCAATGGAGCAACGGACAAACCACTGCCACCATCACCGTCAGCCCGACCAGTACCACCACTTACACGGTAACGGTAACAAGCGGCGCGGGCTGCACGGCAACGGATAGCGCGGTGGTAACGGTAGGCAGCGCAGTTGCCAACGCCGGACCGGATAAAAACATCTGTATCGGGCAAAGTACTACCCTCACCGCCACCGGCGGCGGCACGTACCAATGGAGCAACGGACAAACTACGGCAACCATCTCCGTCAGCCCGACCAGTACCACCACTTACACGGTAACAGTAACAAGTGGCGCGGGTTGTACGGCAACGGATAGCGCAGTGGTAACGGTAGGCAGCGCCACAGCCAACGCCGGACCGGATAAAAACATCTGCCTCGGGCAAAGTACTACCCTTACCGCCACCGGCGGCGGCACGTACCAATGGAGCAACGGACAAACCACTGCCACCATCACCGTCAGCCCGACCAGTACTACCACTTACACGGTAACAGTAACCGGCGGCGCGGGCTGCACGGCAACGGATAGCGCAGTGGTAACGGTAGGCAGCGCCACAGCCAACGCCGGACCGGATAAAAACATCTGCCTCGGACAAAGTACTACCTTAACCGCCACCGGCGGCGGCACGTACCAATGGAGCAACGGACAAACCACGGCAACCATCACCGTCAGCCCGACCAGTACTACCACTTACACGGTAACAGTAACCAGCGGCGCGGGCTGCACGGCAACGGATAGCGCAGTGGTAACGGTAGGCAGCGCCACAGCCAACGCCGGACCGGATAAAAACATCTGCCTCGGGCAAAGTACTACCCTCACCGCCACCGGCGGCGGCACGTACCAATGGAGCAACGGACAAACCACTGCCACCATCACCGTCAGCCCGACCAGTACTACCACTTACACGGTAACAGTAACCAGCGGCGCGGGCTGCACGGCAACGGATAGCGCAGTGGTAACGGTAGGCAGCGCCACAGCCAACGCCGGACCGGATAAAAACATCTGCCTCGGACAAAGCACTACCCTCACCGCTACCGGCGGCGGCACGTACCAATGGAGCAACGGACAAACTACGGCAACCATCTCCGTCAGCCCGACCAGTACCACCACTTACACGGTAACGGTAACAAGCGGCGCGGGCTGCACAGCAACAGATAGCGCAGTGGTAACGGTAGGCAGCGCCACGGCAAACGCCGGACCGGATAAAAACATCTGCCTCGGGCAAAGTACTACCCTTACCGCCACCGGCGGCGGCACGTACCAATGGAGCAACGGACAAACTACGGCAACCATCTCCGTCAGCCCGACCAGTACCACCACTTACACGGTAACAGTAACAAGTGGCGCGGGTTGTACGGCAACGGATAGCGCAGTGGTAACGGTAGGCAGCGCCACAGCCAACGCCGGACCGGATAAAAACATCTGCCTCGGACAAAGCACTACCCTCACCGCTACCGGCGGCGGCACGTACCAATGGAGCAACGGACAAACCACCGCCACCATCACCGTAAGCCCGACCAGTACTACCACTTACACGGTAACAGTAACAAGTGGCGCGGGTTGTACGGCAACGGATAGCGCAGTGGTAACGGTAGGCAGCGCCACAGCCAACGCCGGACCGGATAAAAACATCTGCCTCGGACAAAGCACTACCCTCACCGCTACCGGCGGCGGCACGTACCAATGGAGCAACGGACAAACCACCGCCACCATCACCGTCAGCCCGACCATTACTACCACTTACACGGTAACAGTAACAAGCGGCGCGGGCTGTACTGCAACAGATAGCGCGGTGGTAACCGTTAACGGAGTGGTTGCCGGAGCAAGTGCAGACCAAACAATTTGCGCCGGTTCTTGTGTCCTTGTTAGTGCAACCGGCGGCGGCACTTATCAGTGGAGCAATGGATTAACCTCTCCCCAAATTAGTGTTGGACCTTCGGCTACCACTACCTATAATGTTACCGTTACCAGTGTACAAGGTTGTACGGCTACAGAGAGTGTTACCGTTTATGTGGGCGGCGTGGTAGCCAATGCCGGAGTAGACCAAACTATCTGCCTTGGCGCATCGGCAACGCTTACGGCATCGGGCGGCTCGGCATATATATGGAGTACCGGTCAAACGGGCGCTACTATTGCCGTAAACCCGTTGGTTACTACTACTTACAGTGTTACCGTATCGGGCAGTGGTTGCGAGGCGGTTGATTATGTTACCGTAAATGTGGGTGGGCAGCCTATTGCCAATGCCGGACCCAGCCAAAGCATTTGTGCCGGACAGAGTACTACGCTCACCGCATCGGGCGGAAGCAGTTACCAATGGAGCAACGGACAATCAGGCGCAAGTATCACCGTTAGTCCTGCAGCTACCACTACCTACACCGTAACCGTAACTAATGCATCGGACTGTACGGCTGCCGATAGCGCGGTGGTAACAGTGGGTAGCGCATTGGCAAATGCCGGACCCGATAAAACGATATGTTTGGGTGAGTGCATTAACCTTTCTGCATCGGGAGGTGTGCAGTACGCATGGAGTACCGGCGATAATGGTGCTACCATCAGCGTATCGCCCACTTCTACCACTACCTATACTGTAACTGCCACCGGCGCTAACGGCTGTACATCAACCGATGCCGTAGTAGTAACAGTAGGCAGCGCATTGGCAAATGCCGGTGCAGACCAAACCATTTGCGAGGGCAGTTCGGTTACGCTTAATACATCGGGTGGAGTGGCTTATACATGGAGTTCGGGACAAACATTGGCAAGTATTAGTGTTTCGCCGGCTTCTACCACCCTTTATGCTGTAACGGTAACCAATGCTAACGGCTGTACGGCAGCCGACGAGGTAACGGTAAACGTGCTGCCTCAAATAGTAGCCGATGCCGGTAATAACCAAGTTATTTGTGCCGGTGCATCTGCGGCGCTCACCGCATCGGGCGGAAGCGACTACCAATGGAGCAACGGACAATCTGGCGCAAGTATCACCGTTAGTCCGACATCTACCGCTACCTACACGGTAACGGTAAGTAATGGCTCAACCTGTTCGGCTACCGATGCCGTAACAGTGGTAGTAGGTGGACCGGTAACTGCCAATGCCGGACCCGATGAAGTGGTGTGCATAGGGGAGTGTGTGAGTTTATCTGCATCGGGCGGCTTGATTTACCATTGGAGCACCGGCGATAATGGTGCTACCATCAGCATTACCCCCACCGGCAGCGCTACCTATACTGTAACGGTTACCGATGCTTACGGGTGCAGCGCTACTGACGCCGTTTTTGTGGAGGCAACAACCTGCGATACACCAGAGCCCTGCTCCTCAGAAATCACAATATGTGCCGCTCCGGTTGTGCCACAACAGGTTTGCCCCGATTTTTGCCTCTTACAACCCGGGTTTAGTATTCTATCGGCAAATACCATTTACAACTGTGGCATAGTGCTGCAAGGACAGTGCATACAATACACTCCGCTGCCGGGCATGGCCGGTTTGCAAGACATTATAACCGTAATAGCTTGCGATGCTTTTACTTGCCAAACCATTACCATTACCGCCATAGTTACCGCCGATGGCAACTGCAACGACCCCTTGCCGCCCGTTGCCAACAATGACAATGCGCAAACTTCCGCCGGTGTACCTGTGTTGATAGATGTGAAGGCAAATGACATAGCCAATGGTGTTTCGCTAACTATTACCTCTTTTTCACAACCGGCTAACGGTACGGTTACGGCATCGGGAGGTGGGTTGCAGTACACCCCCAACTTGGGCTTTACCGGTGTGGACTTGTTTAGCTATCAGGTATGCAACGAGTTTGGCTTGTGCGATGATGCGCAGGTGAGTGTGCAGGTTGTAGCGGGTTGCCAAACAATTACCTATATGTGTACCAGCCCGCTCAGCCCGATGGTAATTTGCCCCGAGTTTTGCACTATAGGCAGCGATATTGCTGTGCTTACTGCTACCACTACCTATAATTGTTCTATACAGATGCTGAGTGGTGGCTGTTTCCAATACACTTCGCTGCCTTTGTTTGTAGGAGAGGAAACCATTACCATAACCGGCTGCAATACAACAGGACAATGCGAAACCATACAAATTGTGGTAGAAGTAGGCGATTGTGACGGGGGAGGTATGGCGCCGGGGGGCGATGGAGGCATAGGGCAAAAGCAAACCGAAATGAACCCGATGCTGCAAATGGTGGTTAAACCCGAAATTACCGCTATACAGCCCAATCCGGCTACCGATTTCACCACTGTTTACCTACAAGGCGCTTTGGGTAATACTGCCATTGAGGTGTATAACCTGCAAGGCGTTAAACTGCACACCGAAACCATGCAAGCGCAAGGCGGTATGAGTATGGTGCAACTGCCTGTTCACCAGCTTGCGGCAGGAACTTACATGGTTAGAGTGGTAAGCGCTAATGGAAACTGGACTGCTGAAAAAATGGTGAAGCAGTAAAATTTATTAGTCATTATAAAAGCCCCTGTAAATCGTTGGTTTGCAGGGGCTTTTTGGTAGCCGGCAGTTGGCTAATGCTTAAAATGCCGCAGTCCGGTGAGTATCATAGCTATACCCAACTCGCTGCATTTGGCTATTACGTGTTTATCGCGGATAGAGCCGCCGGGCTGCACAATGGTTTTAACCCCATACAAAGAGGCAAGTTCTACGTTATCTTCAAACGGGAAAAAGGCATCAGAGAGCAATATGCACTGCCCAATTTGTTGTTTTATGTAGTTATCTGCCTCCTCTATGGAGCCGGTATAGGAGCGGAGCAGATTTTCAGTAGCTTTTTCCAATGCCAATTTGGTAGAGATGAGGCGGTTAGGTTGCCCGGCACCCATACCCAGCATTTGGAAGCAGTGGTTCACCTCCCTAACGAGAACTATGGAATTGGATTTGATGTTGGCAATAGCTTTTAGTCCAAACGCTACCAGCGATTCTAATTCGGGGTGTGCGGGTTGTTGGTCGGAAACCACTTCAAATTTGGAGTAAAGCGAAGTATCTAAATCCTGTACCAACAAGGAGCTGTTTAGGAAGCGCATATCATAAGTATGAGCCGACTGCTGAATATCTAATTTGATAACTCGCAAATCTTTATGCTGCTGTAAATAGGCGAGGGCATCGGGCTCAAAATCGGGCGCTACAATCACCTCCACAAATTTGCGTTTAGATTTATCGGGATTGTCTAATGCCAAGAAAGCAACTGTTTTGGCACTGAGAGGTTGGTTAAAAGCAATAATTGACCCGAAGGCAGAAATGGCATCTGCTTCCCAAGCCAGCTCAAAAACAGCAAGTTGATGGTTGCCTTCGGCTACGCCGCATGGGTTGTTGTGTTTAACAATGGCACAGCCTTGCCGGTTAGGGTTTAAGGCTTTTACCGTTTCTACTGCGGCGTTAATGTCCATGATATTATTAAACGACAGCTCCTTGCCATGCAATACTTCCATATCATAGAGGGAGTTTGGGGCATCGGTTTGGCGGTAGTAAACGGCTTTTTGGTGGCTGTTTTCGCCATATCTAAGTGTTTTACCTCCGGTAAAAGCCATTCTTAATGAGTGGATATGGCAGTGGTTATCCATAGCAGTGGCTATTAGTGCATCGTAATCGGCTGTGTGGTTAAATGCTTTGCGCATGAGTTGCAAGCGGGTATCATAACTAAGGCTGCCGTTTTGTTGGGTAAGCTGGGTAATAATGGTGGCATAATCGTTTACATCAGTAACAACAGCTACATGTTTAAAATTTTTAGCTGCTGCTCGCACCATAGTAGGACCGCCAATGTCAATGTTTTCGATGAGTGTGTCAAAATCAGCGCCGGCTTGAAGTACTTTTTTAAAGGGGTATAAGTTGCACACCACCATATCTATGGGTTGTATGCCCAATTGTGCAGCTTCGGCGGCATCTTTATCACGGTCGTATAGCAGGGCAGACTCTATGGTAAACGAAATGGTTTTCATGCGTCCGCCAAAGGCTTCGGGGTTGCCGGTTACCTTGCTGATATCGGTAAAAGGAATACCGGCTTGGGTAAGGGTTTTACCGGTTCCGCCGGTTGAAATGAGTTCGCAACCTATTTGTTGCAGGCAGGTAGCTAATTCTATGATATGGGTTTTATCGGAAACACTCAACAAGGCTCGGCGTATGGGAACTAAGTTTGAGTTCAACATGACATTGAAAGTTTGAAAGGGTTTTATGCTTGTGTTATGTGGTAAGTATTACCGGCGTTGTGCGCTTTGTTGAATATGCCGCACAATGTTTTTAAAGATAGCCAGCCCTTCGCCATCTTCGCTAATATAAGGATTTTGGCGTTTCATTTGCCCCCAGTTGGGGTGGTTGTAGAGCGAAAGGAAGGCTTCGGGGTGGGGCATAAGCCCAAAAACCTGTCCGCTGGGGCTGGTAAGACCGGCGCAGTTGAGTTCGGCGCCGTTGGGGTTCATCGGGTATTCATCGGTAGGATTGCCCGCTGCATCGCAGTAAGTTAGGCAATTGAGTTTATGGTCAATAATTTGTTGCCTAAGCAAATTGTCTTTAATAATTAGTTTACCCTCGCCATGTCTTACGGGCAGGGCAATTTTGGTAATGCCTTTAAGGAAAGGCGTTTTTGTGCCCGGGGTAACAAGGCAATGCACCCATCGGTCTTCATATTTTCCCGAATTATTGCGCATCAGCGTAACCTCTTGCTCCACTTGTCCGCTCACATTAGGCAAAAGACCTAATTTCACCAAAACCTGAAACCCGTTGCAGGCTCCAAAAACGAACTTGCCCTGGGTTAAAAACAACTTAATTTCGTCAAGAAGCGTTTTGCCCGATGGCAGCTGCTTGTACTTAATTTTGTTAGCCAGCACTTTGCCCGATGAAATGTCGTCGCCAAACGAAAAACCGCCCGGAAAATTGAGGATATCAAAGGCATGAATAGCCAACCCTTTCAGCAAAATGTCGTTTAGGTGAATGATTTCAGCATCTGCTCCGGCAAGCCTGTAGGCGGCAGCCGTTTCTTCTTCGCAGTTAATACCAAAACCGGTAATGACCAATGACTTAACCTTATTTGTCATGTGCGCCTGATTTATGTGGCAAAGGTAATCATTCTGCCCGAAAATACGAATTAGGAGATAGTGAAAAGTGAAAAACGAAAAGTACCTACTATCATATTGCGGGGCGCTTTACCTTTACAAGTCAGCGCCATAAAAAATAGCCGAATTAGTTGAATGTTAGTAGTAAAAAACCTAACTTTGCGCCGTTATTTAAACTTTTCAAAATTTAAACTCATGGGTAAAGGCGATAAAAGATCCAAACGCGGTAAGATATGGAGAGGCTCCAACGGCAAGTCGCGTCCTAAAAACAGCAAATTGGACAGCTCAAAAAATTCGGGCAAATCGGGTAGTTAATAACCCGCTCTTCGGTTTATGCGAACCTCAACAAAAAAGACCAAACTTGAATAGAGTTTGGTCTTTTTTGTTAAATGCCCGCAAAATGCAGGAGAGAGGTAGGTTGCATTACCTATTATCCTAATTGTAGGTAAGGTCAAAGGTGCCGGAGGTAATAGAATGATTGCCGGTGCCCCCTGAAGTATCGGTACATTCAAAGCTAAAAGTGCCGATTACTTTTTTAGTAGTAGTGTTAAAAGTGGTAAAGGTAATGGTGCCCGATGAGCTGATAGCCTGAATAGGACCTTTTTTATAGGTGGCAGGGTTAATAGCGGTAAAATCAAAGGTGCCTGTTTCAAAAGCTCCACCATGTACCAACCTTATTTCGGTGGTATCGGTAGCGGTATAAGACTTTCCTATTAAATTGAGTTTACCACCTGTATTTAACCCGCTTACATCGGTTGCCGACCAGGGGGTAGCATCAATAAGGGCAGACATGGCAGCGGTAGGGGTTGCACACGGGGCGCACGGACCGCCACAGTCCACACCGGTTTCACCTTGGTTTTGAATGCCATCGGTACAGGTAGGCGCCGGCGGATTATTGCAGGGGTTAGGACACGGACCGCCACAGTCCACACCCAATTCACCACCGTTTTGAATGCCATCGGAACAATTGGGCATATTGGCACACGGCGGACAAAGCCCGGCTGCATCACCACAATCTATTCCGGTTTCACCTTGGTTTTGCTCTCCATCGGTACAAGAGTATGTTTGTTTACAAGCGCTAACCGCTGCAAGCATTGAAACGAACAATAATACCGATAGCCATATTCTCGTCTTCATGTAAAAAATGGTTTAAGTGTAATTTGAGAATGGTAAAATTTGGCTGAAAGATAGGCATTTATTTTTCAAAACAAGCCAAATTTAGCCTGTTATACACAAAAACGTATTGTTTCTAACAAGTTCCTTCGCTTTTTAGGCTCAATTATGCCTTTTGCAGTTCATCGGCTTTGCAGGCTTCGCCGCTTGCCCTGCCGCAAACTGTGCATTTACCTATTTCTTTTTCTAACATGGGGTTATTATTGGCGCAGGTGCCCCTAAATTCGCCTCCCTTAACCAACAATAGCCGTAATCCTATGCCCGACATTACTAAGACCATTACACCAAGGGTAAATATCAAGGTAACTATAAACATAACAAACAATGTTTTGCAATTAAACGATTTGCCGCAAAGTTAAGTTTAAAAAGGCGTACTTTTGCCCTTTATTTTAACATATAGCCATAAACATGCAAAATGCCGCCACTGCCTTTGTGCAATTACTTCAAATTATGAACGATCTGCGCGAAAAATGCCCATGGGATAAAAAACAAACCCCCGAAACCTTACGTCCGCTTACCATAGAAGAAACCTATGAGCTTGTTGATGCCATAACAAACGGCGATGTTAAAGCGATGAAGGAAGAGCTGGGCGATTTACTGCTGCACATTGTATTTTATGCTAAGATAGGAGAGGAGCGGCAAAATTTTACCATAGAAAGCATTATTACCGATTTATGTCAAAAACTCATACGCAGGCATCCGCATATATATGGCAACACAGAGGTAAAAGACGAGGAGGAAGTAAAGCGCAATTGGGAAAAAATGAAACTTGCCGAAGGTAAAAAATCGGTATTGGAGGGTGTGCCTGTTTCTTTACCGGCATTAGCAAAATCGGTACGCATTCAGGAAAAAGCCCGAAAAGTGGGTTTTGATTGGGAAACACCCGAGCAGGTTTGGCATAAAGTACAAGAGGAATTACAAGAATTTACCCAAGCCCTACAAACCGGTTCTGCCGAAGAGCAAACCGGCGAGTTTGGCGATGTGCTGTTTGCTTTGGTAAATTACGCCCGATTTGTTGATATAGACCCCGAAACGGCGCTTGAAAAAACCAACAAAAAGTTTGTGTACCGATTCAAAAAAATGGAAGAAATGGCTCGAATACAAGGTGTAAACTTGTACGACCTTACCTTAGAACAGATGGATTTACTATGGAACGAGGCAAAACGCACCGAAAGGCAGTAACACTACTCCTTCCTAACCCGATGTGAATAACCATTTTCTGTCCACTTATTTAAACACAAATAATGCCCTTTTTACAAGGTTTTGGGGTGGGTTTGTTGCTCATGTTTATTGTAGGACCGGTGTTTTTTACCCTGCTCAATGTATCATTGTCGCAAGGCTTAAAAACTGCCGCGGCGCTGGCTTTTGGCATATTTGTAAGCGATATTATTTGTGTTGTTTTATGTACCATTGGCTCGGCAGAAATTTTTGAACAACCCAGCAGCAGGTTTATCATTGGGCTCATGGGGGGGGCTTTGCTCTGTACTTTTGGCTTAAGGTTTACCCTACACCCCAAAATAAAAGAACCTACCGAAATAATCGCTACCAAAAACACGTATTACCTCGCTTTTGCTAAGGGGTTTGCGGTTAATTTTCTCAATCCCACTGTATTTGCTATTTGGCTCAGTATTATTGGTGTGGCATCGGGCAAATATGGGTATGGGGCAGCGTATATGGTTTATATGAGTGGTACGCTCATAGCCATTTTACTTACCGATTTGCTGAAAGCCGTTTTTGCCCAAAAACTGACCGGTATTTTAAAGGCTAACCGGCTCACTGTTTTGTTTAGATTGGTTGGTTTATTGATGCTCTTTTTTGGCATACGTTTATTCCTAAAAACGGTAAAAGAGTATTGGTGAGAGTGGTAAGTGATTAGTGATTAACGTGAGGCTGGAATTAAAATGAACGCCCGATAGGGGTAAAGCCTGTGCGTGGTTTAGAGGCACTTGATAAAACGGGCAACAGATTACGGTGCGCTGCCCCCTTGTGTGTTACTCACCAAGAGCTATAAAATGGCGCGGTTGGATTTGGATAGGTGCAGCGCACCAAAATATAGTTAGTAACCATGTTACATGCCCTATTAACAAGGTGCCGCGCACCGAAAAATATCACCCTACCTGTTTGAAATTCTTTTGCGGTAAGCCTTTGCGCAAGCTCACAACTCCAACCTCATGTTAAACCAAAGAAAGGCAAGCCCGATAGTAGTTTAGCCTCTAAATCCCAGAATCATTTACCCCATTTCGTTTTTTCTAAAAATCTGTGCAAATCAGCCTTATCAGTGTTATCCGTGTGCCAAGTTACTGTAGGTTTTTCGCTCATGCCGTTAAGCACAGACATTTTACAGCAAACTCGGGCAATACTTTAGGTTTTTGGGAAACCAAAGCCAATAATGCACTGTGTTTTGCCAAAAATACTACCTTTGTGTTCAAACATGCAAGGTAAAATTGCGTTTATGATAAAGAATTTTATCTCTGCCTACTATGCAATGAAAAGGTTATTGATGCCAGACTTGTACTTAAAACCCATTTTTTCACCCCATTAACTCCCTTATACAATGAGTTATTATCCTTGTAAAAACCGCATTAATATATTCACCTGTGGCAATAAAGTTATAGCATTTGCTTTGCTGCTATTTTTTGCCGCTACCCTTTTTAATACAGCTTTTGCCCAAAAAAAGGGTAAAAAGGTATATGATTACAGCACGGGGCAGCCTATACCCGATACACCCTTTAATTTAGACAGTACCGGTACCTATCAAAGTTCCAGTAGTTTTCAAGTAGAGCGCACTTTTCCGCGTTTGGTTTTTGAAGTGGGTTTTGGCGCAGGCATGTCATTAGGTTCCGAACTAAAAGAAGTGTTTGAATTTGGAAACGGGTTAGATATTGCCTTGGCCTTTAATTTGCTGCCCGATAACAAGTTGTTTTTTGCCCCTTGCTTTCATTTTAATGTGCTGAACAATTATTATGATTTTGCCACCCAAGATAATTTATTTTGGTGGGGGTTTGGCGCTCGTACCGATTATTACCTATTTGACCGAGGTAAAAGTAAGTGGAATGTTTACCCATCGGCAGCCGTTAAGTATAACCGCATCAATAACTACATAAGCCCAAGAGAAGGTTATGCCGGAGATATCATAAATGTATTGCGCGGTGGTGGCATGTCTTACACTTTTGGCATTGGTATAGAGCGCAAACTTACTTTTCTTAGAATAGATTATAACTTTTTTAATCCTATGACTAAGTTAGACAAAGACCTCATTAACCAATTGAGCGGCTCATCGGGGTTATATGCGCCTTACACTTTTAAGGATACCCGCATGAATTTTAATTATCTCAACTTTACCTTTGGCACTCACCTGCCATTTTTTAACAGGTAGTTGTGCTTAAACAAACAACACCTTTTATGCAAAATGCCTATGCCTTGGGCATCTATCAACTGTTGCAGGCAAACAGAAACGAAAGCCTTGCGCCGGATATGGAAAAGTACATGCGCCGGTTGTTCCCTTTTTTGGGAATAAAATCGCCACAGCGAGTACAAATTGTGCGAGATTATCTTAAACAAAATGGCTTACCTCCGCTTGCCGATTTACCAACTATTTGTACCGACCTGTGGAATACCCCCGAACGCGAGGCGCATTACACCGCCCTTGATTTGCTGGAAAAACAGGTAAAAAAACTTACGCCCGATTATTTACCACTGTTAGAATGGCTCATTACCCACCACTCTTGGTGGGATACCGTTGATTTAATTGCTACCCGATTAGTGGGCGTTTTGTTGCAAAAGTACCCCCAACATATTCCGGCTTACACCCAAAAATGGATAGAAAGCCCCAACATGTGGCTCAACAGAACTGCCATATTATTTCAACTGAAATACAAATCTAATACAGACGAAGCGCTCTTGTTTAACTACGTTACCCGATGTGCCGCCTCAAAAGCGTTTTTTATTCAAAAAGCCATAGGTTGGGCATTGCGCGAGTACAGCTATACCAATGCCTTAGCAGTAAAACAATTTATTGCCCATACACCACTTGCGTCTTTGAGCATAAGAGAAGGTTTAAAGGGCATAAACAAGCGGCGAGGAGAGGAAAAAGAGGGTGGTTAAATTTTCAGGTCTGCCAGGGCTTCGGTAAGGTTGGCTATGGTAATATCGGTATGAGAGTCATCGTAAACGGCTTCGCCTTTGTGTATGAGTATAAGTTGCGGCGACTCGTGGTGAACCGAAAAAACCTCAGCTATATGGTTAGAAACCGACCGGTGCGCCAGTAAATCCAAAAAATACATTTCTATCGATTCATCGGGCAAAGTCCACTGGCGCTCAAGCCTGTTTTTAGCTAACTCCGAAATAGAACATCGGGTACTGTGTTTAAAAATAGCACATGGTTTTTGTTCGGAACGCTCTATTATGTGCTGTATATCTACTTCGTTTTTTACGGGGTGCCAGTGCAGCGTAGGGTTTGCGTTGTGCTTATGTTCGGGCTGATTAGCAGAACCGGAAATCAGTTTTTTAAGTAATTCCATTGGTCAAAATTTGTGTGTTTAAAACAATCTGTTACGCATAAAGTTCGGTAAATGGTAAGAAGGCATGCGTAAAAGTTAAGGCTCAATAACCCGCAGGTTGTGGTTAGCAAAACCCCAATCGGGTTTATTGATGCCATACCCCATGTTAGGATTGTTTAAAAGTTGTTGTGCACATTGTGATACAATATCCCAACCTATTCCGGGTTTTTGGTGCAGAAAATGCAGTTTTTCTAAGGGGGTCATACTTGCCCAGCCGCTAAGGTGGTAAATATGATAGGTGCAGGCATCTTGCGGCAGTACCACTTGTTTGTAGCCGGCGGCGGCGGCGGCTATTAACCCCATACTGTCTATATGAATGGAGTAAAGGTCAAGTTCGGGATAACCCTGTATAGCGTGCCATGCTTGTGCGCTCATGAGGGTAAAATCGCCGCAGGCATCGGTATCTAACATCCACAGGTTTATTTGGGAGGGGTTGTTAAACCATTTTCGTTTTAAGCCCACTAAGTAATTTACATATTTTGCCACCCATTTGTTTTTAATCAGCAGCGGGTGGGCGTTGGCAAGGTGTGGGTAATAGTGGCATAACCCCGCTCGGCTAAGGATATTGTTTTGTGCAAAATCGAGCTGCTCTGCCACAGTTTGGCTTTCCTCAATAGTATTAGGAATATCGCATCGGTTGGCGCGGTAAAAACAGTTGGGGTCTAAATTTTGCCGGGCAATAAGGGCAAACAAAGCATCAGAAAAAAGTAAGTCCACATTGGTACACAATATAAACGGGGCTATGGCGCGCCTGATGCCCACATTTTTAGCTATCATTTGGTAAAGGGGCATTTGAGCCGCAAACCGGTAAGTTTGGTGTATTTGTGGCGGTACAATTACGTATTTAACCTGCATAAAGCCATGTTCGGGTTCGGGTTTGGGCAGTAGCGTATGCAGTAAGGGCGCATTTGTGGGCGGATTCCACTCTACAAAAATGAGTTCTATCGGGAGCCGGTGTTTTTTGGTTTGGTATATCAAACCGTTCATAAAAATGCGCATGCGTTTCAGCATGTCATCGCCGTGGTTATCGTTTCGGGAAGCTACAACAATACTAAGGTAAGGATTCATGGGCAGAGTGGGGGAGGGGCAGTAAAGGATTTGCGGTAACTACATGCCTTGTTTTAACCGCAAACAACACAAAGTTCAGCGCAAAGGTCGCAAAGTCTTTGCGTTCTCTGCGGTTTTTTTGCTCTCTTTGCGTGAAATCTTATCAGTTAGCCTGTAAGTATGCAAGAAACTTGAATGGTAAGCAGTACATAGCAGATACAATTTACAGTTGGTACGGATTGTGGAGTGATATTTTGATACCAACCAATGCAAGTTGCCAAGTGTTACCAAATTGTGGCATTTTTTATTTTCATTAGTGGGGAGGTATTATTTCTGTGTCATTTTTAGGTCAATTGTATGCAAACATAAAAACCAAAAAGGCACCTCGTTTGTAAAAAGGGTGAAATTGCGTATTTTACGCCCCCAATTCACTATTTTAACTGTCCAGTTTCTTATGAACAACACTTTTACCCGTTTTAAAAACTTAGTTGTTTATTTGTATTTATTTGTAACCGGTGTAGTAACCAGCCATGCTCAAACTGTTTATACCGACTACTGGGATGGGAAAATGTACTTTAAAATATCGGATAAAGCCACATTGGAATTGCCCGATTTTGAGGGCGGCGTATCTACCCTTGACCAGTATCCGCTTTTACCCCGATTGATTAACCAGTATAAAATTCAACGCATATACAAACCCTTTGCCAAACTTAAAACGCCTGTTTTTGACAAAACATATTGCATAGAGTTTGCCAATGCGGAAAGTATTGATGCTCTGCTGCGCGAAATGAGCGCTTTTTTATGGGTAGAATATGCCGAGAAAGTACCCTTAGAGCGCACAACCCTTGTGCCCAACGACCCGCATATTACCAACAATACACAGTGGCACATAGCAAAAGTACAGGCGTTTGATGCATGGGATTTGTCTATCGGTTCCGGCAGTGTAGTAGTGGCAGTGGTTGATGACGCCGTACTGCTTACACACGAAGACCTTGCCGCCAATATATGGACTAACCCGGGCGAAATTGCAGGTAATGGCATAGACGATGACGGGAATGGTTATATAGATGATGTAACCGGCTGGGACGGTGGTAATAACGACAATAACCCCAACCCTCCCTCCAATGTAACCAATAGTTATTTTACCCATGGCACACATTGTGCCGGCATTGTGAGCGCCGTAACCAATAATGCCAAAGGAGGAGGCGCTATTGCCCACAATGTAAAAATAATGGCTTGCAAAGGCGCACGAGATAGCGATGCCTCACTTTCCGGTATTTGGACAGCCTTTACCTACGCCATGAATAATTACCCCGAAGTTATCAGTTGTTCATGGGGAGGCAGCGGTTTCTCGCAAACCTACCAAAATGTGGTAAACGAAGCCCGAAACAGGGGCATTGTGGTAGTAGCCGCTGCCGGAAATGATAATACCAGCTCCATTTTTTACCCCGCCGGATACAACAACGTTATCAGTGTTGCTTCCAGTACCAATACTGATGCCAAATCCAGTTTTTCAAACTACGGCACATGGATAGATATTACCGCCCCCGGTTCTAATATACGAAATACCGTTGCCGGCAGCACCAGCAGTTACGCCTATCTGAGCGGCACCTCTATGGCTTGCCCCAATGTTGCCAGTTTGGCAGGGCTGATGCTTTCTTACAACCCAAGCCTTAGCCCTTCTGATGTGGAAACCTGCCTTTATTCCGGTGCCGATAACATTAATGCTCAAAACTCCAGTTTTGTAGGGTTGTTGGGGGCTGGGCGCATTAACGCCTTTAATTCTTTACAGTGTGTAAGCCCTACGGGGTGTTTAATACCCAGCGGATTGGCTACAACCAACCTAACGGCTACCTCCGTTACATTGGGTTGGAATTTGATGCCTAACGCTGTAAACTACACAGTAAGATACCGCATTGTAGGTACTGCCAACTGGACTACGGTAAACAACCACCCCACCAACGCATTACCGGTAACAGGGCTTACCGCTTGCTCGCAGTATGAATATCAGGTGCGTTCTAACTGCTCTGCTGACCAAAGCAACTTTTCGGCTGTGCGTACTTTTAATACACCGCCTGCCGGATTGCTCAACTATTGCGCGGCAAAAGGTAATAACGTGGCGTATGAATGGATTGCTCAAGTAGTTCTTAATACTCTTAGCAACAGCACCGGCGCTAACGGCGGGTACGGCGATTTCAGGTGCATCAGTACAGCGCTTACGCAAGGCGTTACCTACAACCTTACCCTTGCCCCGGGATTTGCAGGCACTACCTACACCGAATACTGGCGAGTATGGATAGATTTTAACCAAAACGGCGTTTTTGATGACCCATCGGAAAGGGTGTATAGCTCCCCGTCGGCATCTGTCAATACGGTAAATACTACCATAACCATTCCTCCAACTGCCCTTGCCGGTCCTACTACCATGCGTGTGGTAATGAAATGGGTAGCCAGTTCAGATACCTCCCTACCGGGAGCCTGTGGTAATTTTGCCTACGGCGAAGTGGAAGATTATGCCGTAACCATTGTGCCCAATACACCGCAGCCTACCTGCAATGTGCCCACCGGTTTTAGTACAACCGGCATAACCAACAACGAAGCTACCGTACAATGGGGCGCTGTAACCGGCGCTGCTAATTACAACCTGCGCTGGCGACCAACCAACGGCGCCTTCAATTGGCAAAATATAACCTTAAGCGCCAATAGCGCTACATTGGGTAGTTTAACCGCCTGCACAGCTTATGAGTGGCAAGTGCAAACCATTTGTACCAATGGTATCAGCAGCGCTTACAGCAGTTCTAACACCTTTACCACCACCGGCTGCGTTACACCCTGTAATGCACCTACCAATCCGTTTACCACTTCCGTAGGACTTACACAAGCCACCTTTAACTGGACAGCCGCCTCCGGTGCACAAAGTTACAACGTGCAGTACAGATATGTGGGCGCGCCAATATGGCAAAACTTAACTACCACCGGCACTTCGGTTACGGCAACCGATTTAACCTCTTGCTTGCCTTATGAGTGGCAGGTTCAAACCATTTGCGCCGCTTCGCAAAGTGCATTTACCAATATGCAAAGTTTTGCTACTCCTTGCAGCTCTACCTGCGATGTGCCAACCGGTATTCAGGCGGTAAACATTACCAATACCTCCGCTAAAATTATTTGGAACGCCGCCCCATTTGCTGTTTCCTACGAAGTGCGTTTGCGGCAGGTTGGCGCTACCACTTGGATTACCGCCACCATCTTTGACCTTGATGCCGACTTTACGGGAGGAGCAGCCTGCCAGCAATACCAGTTTCAAATTCGTACCAATTGCACCGGCGGCACCACCTCACCGTGGTCTAACTCCTTGTTTTTTACTATGGCAGGCTGTACCGGCTATTGTGCCGTAACACCCAACTCCACTAATGAGTGGATTCAATCGGTGCAGGTAGGCAATATCAATAACAATTCGGGCAATGACAATGGTTATGGCAACTTTACCGCCATTGCCCTGCTTGCTACTCAGGATAGTACTTATGCCCTTACCCTTACGCCGGGTTTAAGCGCCCAAAATAATACCCAATACTGGCGTATATGGATTGACTGGAACAAGGATTTTGATTTTGAAGATGCCGGCGAATTGGTGTTTGATTCAGGCACAGCCACTAACAATGCAGTAACCGGCACACTCATTGTACCACCCGATGCCCCATTGGGCAACACCCGTATGCGCATAGGTATGAAAAGGGTAAATGCCAGCCTTCCTACACTGCCATTCCCTTGTTTGTCTAACATAAACGGTGAGTTTGAAGACTATACCATTACCGTAGTAGAAAAAGTAGAACCACCCCCGCCGCCGCCGCCCCCACCGGTGCCGGCTATTGTGGTTAAACTTCGGGTACTGCTGGAAGGCTGCTATGACCTATCTACCGGCTTAATGACCAACCAACTCAAACAGGTGGTTATTATTTCTAACTCACAGCCGTTTTTCCGCGCACCGTGGTTTTACGATGGGCAGGAGGCGGTAATTAACCAAGGTCAAATTCCGCTCAACACTACCGATTGGGTATTGGTAGAAGCATACGACCCTATTAACCTCTTTACCCCCATTGCCCGAAAAGCCGCTTTTATCCGTACTGATGGCACTATTCATGATTATGACAGCGTAACCGAAGGCGTGCGATTTACCGAGTTGCAAGAAAACGCCTCGTATTTCTTTGCAGTAAGACCCCGTTCACATTTGGCAGTGTTTACCGCAGCGCCTTTTGCCGTGCCCAATGCAGATTGGTACGATTTTACCACCGCTGCCGAACAAGCAATGGGTAATAACCAGCAAAAACAACTGAGCAACGGCGTTTTTGTACTTTATGGCGGCGATATTGACCATAACGGCATCATCAATTTTGCAGATTTTAACCTGTTCTTTTCCGATAATCCCAGCATAGGGCAGTACATACCTTCTGATGTGGACAAAGACAGTAGGGTGGACAATGATGATTTCAGTATCATTCGCCCCAATTTACAGATAATTGGCATTACTAATGTGCGCTATTAAGCAACTATTTTTGTAAAGGCTATCCTAAAAAAACGCTCTTCCATAGGAAGAGCGTTTTTTTTAGTTTGTAACCAAAAATACCCCAACAACCCATTATTACTTACAAAACCAGACAAACAGTTAAATTTAACAGATAGTTTGTGCAGTGGTGGCGGGTAGGTACTAAAGCTCAATTAAACCCGATGAGTGAAGGAGAAAGCGGTAGTCCTAATCGGGTTTTTTAGCACAAAAATCATGTCCACCCTCCTCCCAATCAACTGAAACCCTCATCATGCAGGGGGCTGTTTTGTAGGTTTAGGTTAATAGTATTTTATTGTTCGTGCTTCGTGCGCAACGAAGCCATAGTTGTTAGTTGCTGGCATTCTGTTCTATTGTCTGTTGGTTAACATAGTTGTCAATTCGTTTGTTACGTGCTTTTATAAATTTTAGACTTTGGACAAAATTTTTGAAATAGTGCGTAAAAGAGGCAGTCCAAGTGTTAGGTATTGATGCAAACAAAATACGCAAAAACACTCGGGTTCTGCCTCCAAATCTTACTGTCGGGCACATCACGTGCCCGTTCGTTGGTAAACTATTTGATGAGTTTAGCAAGCGGAGGTCATTTATGCAAACACCCAGTTGACCTTACGCTACAACTCTATTTATGCCAAAAGTGCAAAAAAATGGCAAGGGTTTTGCCAAATAAATCAAACTATCTGTACACCCCAAGCAAGTCGTTGTAAAAACATACGAAAAGCCCAAAACAGCACCCCGAACAGCTAAATTGTTAGTCAAAAAACAACATATTAAAAATGATTAGTCCCCAAGCCAAGTGCGGCGGATTCTGCCGTTTGTCCAAAGTCTAATACCTCATTATCAGCTATTTAGGCGTTTTAACTGTCAAACTCAAGACAGTACCCGAAACTTGCCATACAGCAGCCATGTTGAACAGATATGAAAAATGCAGCATAAAAAGAAATTTAAGGTAGTAATGAGGGTTTACAAAAAATAATAACCTACAAACGGGCAACGCTTACACCGATGCCATTTGCGTTTTAAACTCAGAGGTAGCATGAAACATAATATCGGGATAATCTCGTTGGGTACTTTCTAATATCCATTGGGTTTGCGCAAGAAATACCGGATTTTGGTCTTTATCGTACCCTATATAATTGGCTTTGCGCTGCACAAACTCGGCAAGTTTTTTAGGGTCGTTGCAAGTAATCCAAAGCGCCTTATGCAAATCTAAGTGCCTGAAACTACAAGCAGCTTTGTATTCATGGAGCAAACGGTATTGTAATACTTCAAACTGTAGTTCGCCCACTGTACCCACAATTTTTTTATTGCCCACAGGTTGGGTAAACAATTGAACAACCCCCTCATCACTAAGCTGCATAATGCCTTTTTCCAATTGTTTGGCTTTCATGGGGTCATCGTTAATAAGCTCCCTGAAAATTTCGGGCGAAAAATTAGGGATACCGGCAAAGGTAAAATTTTCACCTTCGGTAAGTGTATCGCCTATTTTAAACGTTCCCGAATCGTACAAGCCCACCACATCGCCCGGAAAAGCTTCGTCAATCACATTTTTTTTCTGTGCCATAAAGCTGGTAGGATTGCTAAACCTGATGTCTTTGTTTTGGCGCACGTGGTGGTAAAATTTATTGCGTTCAAACTTACCCGAACAAATGCGCATAAAAGCTATACGGTCGCGGTGTTTGGGGTCAAGGTTGGCATGAATTTTAAACACAAAGCCGCTAAAATTATCCTCATCGGGCTGCACCAAGCGCGTAGAAGTTAATCGGGCAAGAGGTGTTGGGGCTATATTGATAAAAGTATCCAACAGTTCTTTCACCCCAAAGTTATTGATAGCGCTGCCAAAAAATACAGGCGCTAAATAGGCATCGCGGTAAAGTTCCAAGTTAAAAGGCTCGTAAACGCTTTCAATCAAATCCACATCGGCTCGCAGTTTATCGGCATCGGCGCTGCCTACTCTTTTAGTCAGTTCGGGGTCGTTTAGGTCAGTTATTGCCAGTACATCATCGGCTACATGCTGTGTGCCCGGGGTAAAAAGGCGCAGGGTTTGGTTAAACAGGTTATACACACCTTTAAAGTGAGAACCCATGTTAATAGGCCAGCTCAGTGGTCGGGTGTGTATATTTAGTTTTTGCTCTAACTCGTCTAAAAGGTCAAAGGGGTCTTTACCATCTCGGTCAAGTTTGTTAATGAAAATGATAACCGGCGTATGGCGCATACGGCAAACCTCCATTAATCTTTTGGTTTGCTCTTCTACACCTTTTACGCAGTCTATCACCAAAATAACACTGTCCACTGCCGTAAGGGTACGAAAAGTGTCTTCGGCAAAATCTTTGTGCCCCGGCGTATCCAATATATTGATGAGCTTGCCTTCATACTCAAACGACATCACCGAAGTAGCAACCGATATACCCCGCTGCCGCTCTATTTCCATAAAATCAGAAGTGGCAGATTTTTTAATTTTGTTTGATTTTACCGCTCCGGCTATTTGTATAGCGCCGCCAAACAGGAGCAGTTTCTCGGTAAGGGTGGTTTTTCCTGCATCGGGGTGGCTAATGATGGCAAAAGTGCGTCTTTTTTGTATTTCGTCCTGATATTTCATGCTTTTCTAAAAAATAAGCCACAAAGTTACAAAATTTTGACCGACATATCAGATTTGACCTTAAATTTGCAAATCGGGAAATTGTATTTTACTTTGCTTTCACTATTCATTTGTTTTTGAACCCTCAAAAATACCGGTCAAATCATGTTGAAACTTAGCCCGCAAAACTACATTTTAGCCATTATGTGCTGTTGGTTTGCTCTCTATGTTTTAGTTGGCTGCAATACAACAAGCCAAAACAGCAGTGGTGATAATACCATCAGAAAAGACGGCTGCGCCGAGTTTACCGTAGGTATGCCGCTGAAAAAAGCGCTGGAAGCGGCAAAAAACAATAAAAATTACATTTTTGACTACTATTTAGGAACGCCCAATTCAGACGATGTATCTGCTATAACTATTTTTGACCATAATTCAACTGTGTTAATGATATTAGATGTTTCTTTTGACGATAAATTCATCAGTTCAATTCAGGTACATTCTCCAAAGTACAAAACGATAGAAGGAATACACCCTAAAATGAAAATCATAGACATATTTTCAAAAACAGGTAATATACTTCTGTTTCAATCCGAAGGAATGTATTATGAAGAGATGTTTTTACCTGAAGAACGCAATCATGTGTATTTTGCCAAAACTGAATATGGCGAAAATAGCGAAATAGTTGTAGGAAGCAATTGGCGTGAAACAGATGAGTCAGATTTTCCGCCCGGAGAGCATTTTTTTTCGGAATGGGAAGGTCTTAAAGTAGCCAAAACTATCAACTTACAGGCGCCAATTGAGCACATTTTAGTAGTAAGAAATTAAGCAACTCCCCTTATGAACAATTACTCCGGCTTTTCCAAAGACCTTAGTTCCCGGTTTGGGAAATTGGTTTTTACCATACTTGCCTTTATTGCCGCTTTATGGGCAGCACAGCAGTATAAACCAAACGATGGCAATAGTCCACCGGATAGTACCACCCACAGCCCGCCGCCTGCTGCTGAAAACCCGCCGCCGGCATCAGACCTTAACCAAAAACTGCTAAACAATCCGCTCATTTTTACCAAGCACGCCCTCTGCCGTATGGAGTGCCGGCAAATAACAGAACACGACGTGCGAAAGATACTGTCATTGGGATTGCTCAATAACCGAAAATCTGACCCCGACGAACAGCCCTGCCCCAAGTTTGCCCTTGAAGGCGAAACCGGAAAATACCAAAAAGTTTTGGTGGTGTTTGCCTATTGCAGTGATGTTACAAAGGTAATTACCGCCTATCCGGTTGGGGTGCAAGACCCCGCCACTTGTGCTATATGTAAGTAGTAAACAGCCGCCTATGAATAGCAAATTTGGGTCGCCCCCCACAAAGCCCCTAACCCTATACCAATGAACAATAATTAAGATTTTGACCATACAATAAGACAACTATTTTGCGGTATAAAGTTTAAGCCAAGTTTTAGGCATTAAAATTGCTATGATAATTAAAACTGTGGCGGCACAGCCCTGCTTTCACGTAGGTTAAACCATTAAACGTATGTTTTGTAAGATAGCCCATATTCCATCCTTTATTTTAGTTTTCCTGTTTCTCATGGGTTTGCTGACCTGTAAACCGATACTGGCTCAAAAAACCGATTTTAACAAAGTGGTTCCGCCAATAGATACACGCGCCAAAGAATATGCCGATGTATTGGTGCAGCTTGCCTGGCAAAATAACCCCAAATACGAAGCCCTTCAAACCGAACAAGAAATAGCTGCCGAAGAAATAAAAATTACTCAATTGGAATGGACTCGTGACTTTGCTGCTTCTTTTAACCTAAACGAAGCCAACATCAGAAATATAGGCGATAACCAGTTTGGTACCAACATTTTTTTTCCCCGATACAATTTTCAGGCAACATTTAATGTGGGCAACCTTATTACCCGAAAAAACAAGGTAAACATTGCCCGACATCATTTAGCTGTTGCCGAAAATGAAACCAATCAGGCAAAACTCCAACTTAGGGCAGAGGTGCTCAGGCGTTATGAGCGCTACCTTGCCGCTATGGAACTGCTAAAAATACGCGCTAAGGCTGCCGAAGATATGTATGCTTCTTACCTGCTGGCTAAAAGTTACACAGAACTGGGTAAAGGAGAACTTTCGGAGTTAAACAATGCCACAGAAGGTTATAACCGAGCCTTAGAAAATAAACTTATGGCAGAAACCAACCTTAAAACTACCAAAATAGACTTGGAGGAAATTATAGGACTAAGGCTTGAAGATATTTTTGAAGAAAAATACCCTAAAAAGAACTGATGGTAGTGGTGGTTAGGGGTTAGTGGTAACAATCATTAACCACTCCTAACTCACAACTCCTAACTTTTCACTATTCACTTTCCATCAACCCCCAGAATCAATTTTCGCAGCTCTGCCAGAGCTAAGTTGGCAGACAGTTCTATATTGATGCTGCGATTTCGGGCAAGTTGTAGTTTTTTAGTGCGCACTTCGGTAGCCGATGCCACTGCTATCCATACCGTACCTACCGGTTTATCGGGCGAGCCGCCTCCCGGTCCAGCTATGCCGGAAACCGCTACGGCATACTGGGCTTCCATTCGGGCTAATGCGCCTTGAGCCATTTGGCGCACTGTTTCTTCGCTTACGGCTCCGTGTTGCAGCAGCGTATTGGGGCTTACACCCAGCAGGGCTTGTTTCAGCTCGTTTGAATAAACCACTACTCCACCCTTGTAATAGCGCGAACTACCGGCAATAGCGGTAATTTGGTGAGCAATTAGTCCTCCGGTACAACTTTCGGCTGTTACGAGCATGGCGTTGCGTTCCATTAGCAGTTTACCAATTGCCTCGGTTAAATCTTCTTCGTCATACCCGTAAGCATATTTAGGGCGCAAAATATGGTCAATCTCGGCAGTCCAGTGGTTTACCTCTTCGGTTATTTGCTTGGTATGAGCGCCGGTACCACTCAGCCGTAGTTTTACCACCCCATAATTAGGCAAGTAAGCTAATTTAATATGAGATGGCAAGCTGTCTTCTACCGATTTTATTTTTTCGGCAATAAAAGACTCCCCTATGCCCACACACATAATGGTTTTATGTACAATAGCGGGCAATTGCAGTTCATTTTGCAAGCGTGGCAGTACTATGCGGCTCATAAAATCTTTCATTTCGTGGGGTACGCCGGGCATAGAAACCAGTATTTTACCCTGTTCGTTAAACCACATAGCCGCCGCAGTGCCCTGTTGGTTTTTAATTACCTCACAGTTGGCAGGCAGGTAAGCCATGGTTTTAAAGCTGTCTAAGGCGGTTAAGCCGCGTTTGGTTAAAAATGCGGCTATATCTTGCCATACAGTATCCACAAAAACAAGTTCGGCGTTAAAATATCGGGCAAGGGTATTTTTGGTAATATCGTCTTTGGTAGGACCCAGCCCGCCGGTGGTAAGAATAATTTGCGAGGTTTGCATGGCACGGTTGAGCGCATTGGTTATATGGGCGCTGTCATCGGAAACCGATAAAATTTCAAAAACTTTAATTCCGATAAAATTGAGTTGCTGAGCCATCCATGCCGAATTGGTATCAATGGTTTGCCCAATCAGTATTTCATCGCCTATGGTTATGATGGTACACTGCATAAAAAGGAGGTGAGGGTTGGTAATATAAAGTTAAACAATGCCGTATAGAACCGGTTTGGGGGAAAAACTTTTACTGCAAATAGCGCAAAGGGTTTCGCAAAGTTAGCGCCGTTATTTTGTTTGATGATGCCCAAACGTAACTACTTACCCTGTTTTTTGTTCTTAACTAAATTCCTTGTTTTTACCGCAAAGAACGCATTAGCCTTCAAATATGCCATGTGCCTGCATGATGGGCAGCACCTAAGTAGCTACAGTTTTTAAAAAATCGGTGCAAATCAGCCACATCTGTGTTATCCGTGTGCTAATTGCTGCCCAAATCTTACCAATTAGCCTGCAAATACATCATGAACTTGCAGGGTGGGCAGTACCTAAGTAGTTACACCCAAACAAAAAAATCAGGGTCGTGTTATCCCATTTTAGTTTTGGTGTAGCCCATAGCTTTCAGGGTTTCGGCAATTCGGGCTTTAAAATCGCCTTGTAATACAATTTCACCGTCTTTTACTGCGCCGCCCACGCCGCATTTGGTTTTAAGTGTTTTGGCAAGGGATTCCATATCTTGGTCTGAACCGGTAAAACCCTGCACCAGTGTTACGGTTTTGCCTCCTCTGCCTTTTCGCTCCATGCGCACTATCAGGGGTTGCTTTTCGGGCGGCAAGGTTGTATCGGGCGTATTATCGGTTTCGGGTTCCGCATTAAAATCGGGATTGGTAGAATACACTATATCGCTCAGGCTTTTAAACTTTTTGGGGCACATAAATCAGGATTTAAAAAGGTATTAACAAGCACATACAACCAATTGTTTACCAAAGCAACCGGCTATATAACTGCATAAAGCGCTTGTACCACTGCATTTGTGTTAAACAACACATACGCCCCAAACGTTTTACACCAAGTTTTGTATCTTTGTATTATTAGTTCAATTTTGCAAAAATCTTCGGCACATGAAAAAATACAGTTGGCAGCAATACATCGGGATAGTTTTAGTTTTCCTCTTGCAAGGCTTTGGTTATGGCAACCCTTTGAAAGCCCAAGAAAAAATGGACTCGCTGAGTAATTTTCAGTGGAGCATGGGTTTGAGCAGCTTGTGGGGTTATACCGCCCCTAATGGGAGAGAGTATGCCTTAGTAGGGGTTATAGATGGTTTTTCGGTAGTAGATATTACCCAGCCCCAAAATCCGCAAGAACTGTTTTTTCTGCCCCAACCGGCCGGTTTTTGGCGCGAAATTAAAACTTGGCAACATTACGCATACGTAGCTAACGAAACAGACGAAGGCATTTTAATTGTAGATTTAGGACAACTGCCCGATACCGTTTATTACACCAACTACACCGCCGACAGCCTTATTAAAACCTCGCACGCCCTTTGGATAGATGAACATGGGTATGCCTACATTGCAGGCTATAATAATTTTGCCGGCTCTATTCCGGTAAATAACCGCGGGGTTGCCATTCTTGACCTCAACCAAGACCCCATGCACCCTACACTGGTAAATACTTATACTGATAGGTATGTGCATGATATGTTTGTGCGCAATAACGTAATGTACACCTGCGAAATTTACGACGGCAGATTTACCGTTATTGACGTATCAGACAAGAGTAATTTGGTGGTATTGGCGCATCAAAATACACCAAGTTTGTTTACTCATAATGCTTGGCTTTCAGACAACAGCCAATACCTGTTTACCACCGATGAAAAAAATAATGCTTATGTAGCGGCTTACAACATAAATGATTTATCTGATATAAAAGAGGTTGCCCGATACCAATCTAATCCGGGCAGTTTTTCTATGCCACATAATGTGCATGTGCTAAACGATTTTTTGGTTATTTCTTACTACCGCGATGGCGTTCGCATAGTAGATGCCCATGAGCCCGATATTTTGGTAGAAACCGAATATTTTGACACCACGCCACTATCGGGACCCGGCTCGCAGGGTTGTTGGGGAGTTTATCAGTTGTTCCCATCGGGCAATATCATAGCCAGCGACCGTCAGTACGGATTGTTTACCATGCGTCCGCAGTATAAAAGAGCAAGTTACCTGCGCGGCAACGTAACCGATGCCCAAACCGGCGCGCCACTTATTGGCGTTTCGGTATCGGTAGAAATAGCTGCTGTTCAAAGCACTTCCGATTTTTTGGGCAATTTTAAAACCGGTTTAGCTACTGAGGGCAGTTATACCATTTGGCTGAGTAAATACGGTTACGCCCCCCAAGCCCTTACCGCCAATTTTGTTACCGGCCAAACCGTATGGCTCAATGTAGCCTTAGAGCCGCTGCAACCCTTTACCCTCCAAGTGCAGGTAACCAATGCCGGTACCGGCGCTCCGCTATCGGGCGCTTTTGTAGAAACTACCCACACGCCGGGCGTTTTTACCAACTTTACCAATGCCGCCGGTTTTGCCAATTTCGACAACGTTTTTAATGATGTTTACACCATTTACGCCGCACACTGGGGGCATATTCCCAATATGCACAACGCCATATACCACACCAACGACAATAATTTGATTGACCTGCCACTGCAACCCGGCTACTACGACGATTTTTATGCCCACTTGGGCTGGACTACTGCCTACACCGGCAATAATGAAAACACCGCATGGGTAAGAACCGACCCTACCGGAACCGTGTTAGACGAGTGGATTATGGCTCCCGATGATGATATACAAGGCGAAGCCGGCACTACCTGCTACATAACCGGCAACAGCAGCAACCCCGACCCCGAAGATGCCGATGTGGATTTTGGAAGCGCTACGCTGTTTAGCCCACCTATGGATTTGAGTACTTATTCTAACCCCTACCTTAGCTTTTACCGTTGGTTTGCCAGCTACAATGCCCTTGAAAATGCCGATAGCCTTAGCTTTTACCTCTCTAACGGCACCGATACAGCGCTGCTCCAAACCATTTACCCCACCGATGCACACCAACGACAATGGCGCTTACAAACCTACCGAATTGCCGATTTTATTACCCCTTCTGCCAATATGCAGTTTATGGCAGTGGCAACGGTTAATACGACCGAGGGCAGTATTTTTGAAGCCGGTATTGACCTTTTTAGGGTAACCGATGATTTTGCGCCACAGGTGGGTTTACCCCTTGCCCATTCCACTCCCGCCTCTGTTGTACTGTATCCCAACCCCGCTCAAGCAACACTCACACTCACTACACAAAACAACTCCACTGCCATAAATGAAGTGGCTGTTTTTTCTCTGCAAGGTCAATTGCTGTACCAAACCGCCGTTAATGGCGCTGTTGCTTATACCCTATCGGTACACGATTTGCCCAACGGCATTTATTTTGTGCAAGTAAAAACAGCTAACGGCATACAAAATTTGAGGTTTAGCGTGGTAAAATAACAAACGTTTAGGTAAGCAAATACCCTCTCTTTTTTTGCGCCTTTGCGTGAAAAAACGTATTGAATTAGCCTGCAAATACCCCAAGCCCTTGCATGGTGAGCAGTACCTAAGTAGTTACAATAAAAAACAACCCAAATACCCCCAAACACTTACAAAGTAAGCCATCTATGCTAATTTTAACTCCAACCACACGTTACCCAATGCACCCCCTGCTACTCCTCATCATTTGCCTGCTTACCTGTTTACCATCGGGTTATGCCGATGAGGTAGTAAAACCCGATGCTGCGGTTAGCGCAAACCCCACCCCCGTGCCGGCGCAAAACAAACAAACAACGGCTAACCCCACACCCCGAAGTTTTAACGCTGCACAATTAGAGGAGTTTCGCAAAGATAAGCATTACCAATACCACCAAACCCAAAACAGCAACGGCTGGTTTAGCCGCCTGCTAAACTGGATTGAAAAATGGTTAGGAAAAATTAGCCCATCAACCAAGGTTACCAACGGCGTTTTTGATGTGGTGCAAATTTTGCTTTGGGTGGCTTTGCTTGTATTAGCGCTTAGGGTGTTGCTAAACGTAAAAATGATTGACTTGTTTCGCAAAAAAACATCCTCAACCGTTTTGCCCTACGACATTGTTACCGAAAATATCCACGAACTCAATTTTGACGGGCTGATTGCACAAGCCGTTGCCGAGCAAGATTTTCGCCGCGCCATCAGATACTTGTACATCAAATGCCTGAAAAAACTAACCGACCAGACTATTATACAATGGCAACCCAATAAAACCAACCGAGATTACCTGCTCGAACTGCAAAACACCCCTTGGTTTGCACCGTTCAACAAAATTACCCGCACCTTTAACTATGTTTGGTATGGTAATTTTACCCTAACCCATGCACATTTTAACCGGCTTTTGCAAGACTTTTCCCAATTTGAAGCCACCCTAAAACCCGTTAAAGCATGAAAAACAATAAATTGCTGTTGGCAGTGGTGGGGGCATTGCTCTTGGGCGTAACCCTCATAGATGCCTTTAAGCCGGCACCCCTTAGTTGGGAGTTAGATTTTACCAACCAATCATACAAACCCTTTGGCTCAAAAGCCTTGTACGAACTGCTCCCCGAGTTTTTTAGTACCGATAAGATAGAAACCGTTTCCATATCGCCTTACGAATTATTAACCGATAAACCCCACTTATTTTACACCTACACAAAAGCATACAACTACCTTATTCTGACCGATGTTTTTGATCCCGATGAGAGCGATTCAGAAAAACTTCTACAATTTGCCGCTGCCGGCAACCATGTATTTATTGCAGCAGAAACCTTTGGAGATGCTATTTCCGAAAAATTGCAATTTAAAACCAAGTTCCAATTTACGATACAAGATAGCATTAAAGCCAAATTTACCCAACCCGATATAGCGCCCAATTCAGCTTATTACTTTTTAACCAAACACAACGGGGGTGACTATTTTTCGGATTATAACAACGCTACTACACAGGTACTCAGTACCACTAACCTTAGCAAACCCATTCTGCTTAGAGTGCAGTGGGAAAACGGCTATATTTACCTAAGCTCCCTGCCCATAGCTTTTACCAACTATTACACCGTACACCCTACCAACCATGCCTATGCCGCCGGCGTTTTATCTTACCTGCCTCGCCAAAAAACCTACTGGGACGAATACTACAAACCTATGCGTGCAGGTGATAAAAACCCAAACCAATCGCCCCTTAGGTATGTGCTGTCGCAGCCGCCGCTCAAATGGGCAGTTTACTTATCGGTTTGCACTATTTTAATGATAGTGCTGGTAGAATCTAAACGCACACAGCGCATTATACCGGTTATGAAACCCTTACCCAATACTACCCTGCAATTTGTAAAAACGGTAAGTCAATTGTATTTCCGGCATCAAAACCACCGAGATTTGGCGCTAAAAAAGATACAGTATTTTATGTCTTACCTAAAAACAAAACTCTATATCCGAAATGTAACCTTTACCGATGAGTTTTACCGCCAATTGTCACACAAAACAGGATTGCCCGAAAAAGATATTTACCGCCTGTTTAGCGCCATCAAAGCCATTCAAGACCAACCGACCGATATAACCGAAGACCACCTGCTCGCCTTATGCCGAAACATAGACCGCTTTTACCGGGATACAAGCGTATAGTAAGCCCGATTTTGCATATGCTGTTGTTCTTTTTACCTCTTTTGCTTAAAAAACAGGCGCAGCAATTGGGCGCTTTCGTGCTCCAGAATACCACTTGTAACCAATGTTTTAGGGTGCAGCAAGGGGGCGGCAATTTTGGTAAACCCCCGCTTATCATCGGGAGCGCCATACACCAGCTCGCCCAATTGCGCCCAGTACAATGCTCCGGCACACATAACACAGGGCTCCAGCGTTACATACATGGTACATTCGTTTAAAAACTTGCTGCCCAAGTAATTGCTTGCGGCGGTTAAAGCCAAAATTTCGGCATGGGCGCTTACATCGGTCAGCAATTCGGTTTGGTTATGCGCTCGGGCTATAATGGTATTTCGGCAAACCACCACCGCTCCCACCGGCACTTCATCGGCTTCAAAGGCATAATGGGCTTCGTTCATGGCTTGGCGCATAAAGTATTCATGGGTAAAAAACATACGGGTTTAAGTTTGGTGCAAAAATCGGAATTTAAACACACCCTGCAAGGCATTTTAAAAATTGATTTGCCCTAATTTAGCCCCAAAAACAAATAATCTGCCCTAATTATAGCCTGTTAACGCCCAAATAATGCTCTGCGCTATAAAATTACCCTACTCCTTTATACATTTGTGCATGAAACAAATACTCATTTTAAACGGACCCAACCTCAATTTGCTGGGTAAACGCGAACCTGACCTATACGGAAACCAATCGTTTGATACCTATTTTATGGCATTGCAAAACTATTTCTCCCCGATGAATGTGCAACTCACCTGTTTTCAGAGCAACCACGAGGGCGAACTGATAGACCAATTACACCACTACGGATTTACCTACTCCGGCATAGTGTTTAACCCGGGCGGATACACCCACACCTCCATAGCCCTTGCCGATGCTATTGCTGCCATACCTGCACCGGTAGTAGAAGTACATATTTCTAATACGTTTGCCCGCGAACCCTTCCGGCACCACTCCTACACCGCCGCCCGGGCAAAAGGCATTATTGCCGGTTTGGGGTTAGAAGGTTACAAATTAGCTATTCTGTTTTTGCTCACCTTGCCACCACCACACTAAAAAAACGAAGGTAAAACCCTAACCTCCTTCATCGGGTAATGCAATAAACAGATAACCATTTTCGCCAACCTATATCCCACATATTCATGCTCAAAAATTTATTTCTTGGTAGGCATTTCACCCTTATATTGGTTGGTTTAGCCATTGTTTTTTTGTTGGCGCAAATGATTCCATTCCTGTTTGCCCTGGCAAAATTAGCTACTTATGGATTTATAGTGGCGGTGTTTATTGACCTGGCGCTGCTGTTTAACCCCAATCTATCAATAAAAGCAACACGCTTAACGCCCGAAAAACTATCTAACGGCGATGAAAACCCCATACAAATTGAACTAACCAACCATTACGCCCTGCCGTTACATGTAACCGTAATAGAAGAACTGCCGCCCGAGTTTCAGCTCAGAAATGTGCGCTTTTATACTTATTTATTGCCTGCCCAATTGCAAACGCTTCATTATACCATACGCCCAACCCAGCGGGGAGCTTACCGGTTTGGAAACGTAAATGTGTATGCGCAAACCCTGCTGGGATTGGTTAAACGCCGGTTTACCACTGCCCAACCCGTTAGCCTGCCCGTTTACCCTTCTTATATACAAATGCGCCGATACGAACTAATGGCTATTTCAAACAGACTCCACGAATTGGGGGTAAAAAAAGTGCGTAAACTTGGTCATAGTTTAGAGTTTGAACAAATTAAAGAGTACGTGCCCGGCGATGATTACCGCACCATAAACTGGAATGCCACTGCCCGAAAAGCAGCGCTGATGGTAAACCAGTATCAAGACGAAAAATCGCAGGAGGTGTATAGCATTATTGACAAGGGTAGGGTAATGAAAATGCCTTTTAACCGCCTCAGCCTGCTGGATTATGCCATTAATGCGGCTTTGGTTATTTCAAATATAGCCATAAAGCGAGGCGACAAAGCCGGCTTGGTTACTTTTTCTAATGAAATAGACAATGTACTGCCGGCAGGCAACAGGGGTAAACAAATGTCGGACATTTTAGAGTTGTTATATAGCGAATCCACCCAATTTTTAGAATCGGATTACCAAAAACTGTTTGTTGCCCTGCGCCGCCGGCTAAACCGCCGCTGTTTACTCTTGCTTTACACCAATTTTGAGAGCATGTCTGCCCTTCAAAGGCAACTGCCCTACCTGCGCCGCCTTGCCAAACAACACCTGCTGGTGGTTGTTTTTTTTGAAAATACCGAACTCACCCAACTACTAAACACTATTCCCGATACCCTGCCCGAAGTGTATGAAAAAACCATTGCCGAAAAGTTTGCCTTTGAAAAAAAACTCATTGTAAAGGAACTGCAAACGTATGGTATTCATACCATACTCACCCCGCCGGAGCAACTTACCGTAAATACCATTAACAAATACTTGGAGCTAAAAAACCGAGGCATGATTTAGTGAATAAGGCAGCATGTAACCTAAGTTAACCTCCACATTTTGCAAAAAATGCTTGGGGTTAAATTGAGGTTTTATTTGCGATTTACCAACTACTTCCCGAACCGCCGCCGCCCGAGCTGCCGCCGCCCCAACTGCTGCCTCCCGATGAAGAGGAACTACCGCCGCTGCCGCCGCTACCCGATGTGCTGGGTGGGGGTAGTTTGGGCAGGGTTACTTCCTTGATACGGGTATAATTGCAGGCTTTGCATGCATAATGGTGCAGGGCAAGCCCTTCGGCGCTTACAGTGGCACGAAGGGTAGTTTCTTTTCTATCTAAGCAGTAGGTTTTTGAGCCGCATTTGGTGCAGCGTTCGTACTTAAAATTGGCAAGGTCTTCGTAGCCTATTACCTCAGTATCGGATTGGGCGCTGTTTTGCCACACATCATAACTTACTGTGCCCAATTCTTCCTCCTTTTGTTGGTTTGCCAATAAATACGCTGTTTTTTCTGCATCGGAGAGCAAAAACAGCTCACTGCCGCCAGCGCTTTTTCGAGGGTGGTAGCGCAGGTGGTGCAGCCGCTGCCGGTTTTGATACCAAAACCAAAGCATGGGTATGGGAAACAAAATGGCATCTATCCAATACCTGTTAGTGGCAGCGCTTAGGTGTTCGTATTTTGAAGCATCGGGTAGTTTATCATAAATTTTATCAAAAATTTCCTCGCGCTTAAGCCTGCTCCAAACCACCATCAGCAGAATATAAGCATACACCCAAGGCAGTACTGCCAAAAAGGTAAACTGTTCCAAAACATGGCTAAACAAGAGCAGCAAACCTATGCAAAGTGGCAATACAAAGTATAAAAGCGCTACTTGCAAATTTCTTTTGGGGTCTTTGTAAACTGCGCGGTCAATGGCTTCTTTTACCTTATTGCCGGAGCGAGTGGCAGCACGAAACACCCACATCATCAGGGCTACAACAGTCATGAAAAACGAAACCAACAAGGCGCTGCCGGTAGTAGGCGGCAAGCCAAAGTTACTGTCAAATTTGCTGGGGTCATACACATCGGTAGCCACATCGGGTTGGAGTAAAATTTGGCTTATAGACTGTACTGCCTCTAAAACGCCGGTATTGTAATCGGCGTTTTTAAAATGGGGCACCATTTTTTGGGTTTGTATGCGCTTGCAGAGGGCATCGGTAAGTATAGCCTCCATGCCATAACCGGTTTCAAACTCCACACGGCGCTGGTCTAATACCAGTAGAATGAGCAGTCCATTGTCTTTTTTGGCATAACCCAGCCCCCAGTGGTTAAACAAGTCGTGGGCAAAATCTTTGGGTGTGGCATCTCCAATGGAGTTTAAGGCAACCACTGCCACCTGTGCTGTGGTAGAATCTTCCACTTGCCAAAGGAGTTGGTTAATCTGTTGTACCGTTTCTGCCGAAAGGATAGCATCGGGGTTGCTAACAAAGTTTCGGCTGGGGCTGCTTTTAGGGTCGGGTACAGTGTTAATGGTGTAAGTTTGTGCGTATATAGGCAAACTATACCAACACAGGGCAAGGCAAAAAAGATAATTAACCATAGCAGCAGAGAGGAGGTGAGGTAAAAAGTAACCCCGATGTGCATTAGCAGATGTAGTAATTGCCTACATTGCGGCTTACGGGTTCACAAAAATAACACTTTCTCCCAAAAATAGGAGCATAGTGATTGAATAGGCGACTTGGTTTTAAAAAATAAGGCAGAGCCATAACCCTATCTTATTATACTTATTTGCCGTCTTTCACAATGCCTATTTCAAAACGAATGTCCAAAATGTTTTCTAATTTAACCAATGTAATGAGGTTTAACAAACGGTCGGCGGCAAACAATTGGCTAATATAACCTTTTGTGGTTTGCAAAGCATCGGCAAGTTGCTTTTTATTCATGCCTTTTTCTTCCATTGCTTGCTGAACAAGGTGCATAAATTGTAAGTGTAGCTTTTCGGCTTCAAACCGGAGTTGCTCCTCCTCATTTTCAAAATGAGAAAGGCGCTGCACAAAATAGCGCAGTACTTGCTCGGTAGCAATTTTGTCGGTTGTTTCGTAAGTATCCGCCTTATCTTCTACAAGGTTACCGGTGTTCTCCAAAGTTGTACTCATATTTTGGTGCTGTTTCAATGATATTCTTTGTTTTCTTGTCTATTTTTTCGCTTTTTTTGTAGTAAGGGTAAGCAAGAACAATGATTTTATCTTTGTCAGATTGGGCATATTCTTTGCAATATATTCGAATGTTCAGTTTGCCTTTAAATTTAATTGCTGTGATATTTTCTGATTTATTAGAGACTGTTTCTTTTCCATACAAATCATTATTATAGGGTGGGGCATTGAACATAGCTATTATAACTCGCCTCATCTTTTTCATATTATCGTTTAGTATCCTCATAATTTCAGCACTGTTTTTAATATCAACAAATATCTTTACTTGGGTATCAAGTGGCGTACTCATAAAAAGCGCCAGCAGTTCGGGCGGCATAATTACCGCTTCTCTAACATTTGCCATTTTGTGGTTTTTGCATTTTACGGTTTGGTTTGTTTGTGAACATTTTTGTTTTAAACACAAAAAGTGCGCAAAAAGTTTACGCCCTGCTAAACTTTTTCGGTTGCACAATTAATTTTCGTAACTACTTACCCTGAGCTATTATTTTTAAAAAATCTGTGCAAATCAGCTACATCGGTGTTATCCGTGTGCTAATTGCTGCCGGATAGGGGTATTCAGTAGTTGGTAGTGAGTAGTGGGTACTAATAACTAATTTGCGCCTTTGCGTGAAATAAAGTATGCCGCAAAATCTTACCCATTAGCCTACAAATACGCCATAAATTTGAATGATAGACAGTACCTAAGTACATACCAATACCCTCTCTTTTTTCTTTGCGCCTTTGCGTGAAATAAAATCAGGCTTGAAAGTAGTAATTCGTCATTTTTCACTCTTCACTTTTCGTTTTTCACTTTTTGCGCCTTTGCGTCTTTGCGTGAAATCTTACCCATTAGCCTACAAATACGCCATAAATTTGAATGATAGACAGTACCTAAGTACATACCAATACCCTCTCTTTTTTCTTTGCGCCTTTGCGTGAAATAAAATCAGGCTTGAAAGTAGTAATTCGTCATTTTTCACTCTTCACTTTTCGTTTTTCACTTTTTGCGCCTTTGCGTCTTTGCGTGAAACCTTACCCATTAGCCTGCAAATACGCCATTAATTTGAATTGCAGACAGTACCTAAGTAGTTACGGGTAAACAAGAGTCGGGTTTCATTACTTTACCCATATTACCACCATTACACTTCTTTTGCGTATTTTTGCCCCTTTGTTTACCTGTTTTCAGGTTGCGGGGTATAGCAGTATCGGGTAAGTTTTGTTGTTGTCTGCTTTTGCACCCCTTTAAAACCATTGACCCACTTTATATTTTATTCTCGCTCATGCGGCTCAAAACCATTGAAATAAAAGGATTTAAAAGTTTTGCCGATAAAACTGTACTGCATTTTACCGAAAACATGACCGGCGTAGTGGGTCCTAACGGCTGCGGAAAATCAAACACCATAGATGCTATAAGGTGGGTGCTGGGCGAGCAAAAAAGCAAAATGCTCCGCTTAGAAAAAATGGAAAACATCATTTTTAACGGCACCAAAAAACGACAGCCCGCCGGCAGAGCAGAGGTTACCCTTACCCTCGAAAACACCCGAAACCTACTGCCTACCGAGTTTACCACCGTTACCATTAGCCGCATTCTTTACCGCAGCGGCGATAGCGAGTACCGCCTAAATGATGTGCGCTGCCGGCTAAAAGATATTACCGACCTGTTTTTAGATACCGGAATCGGGAGCGATTCTTATGCCATCATTGAGCTTAAAATGATTGACGAAATCCTTAATGATAAAGACAACTCCCGAAGTCGCCTTTTTGAGCAAGCCGCCGGTATTTCTAAATACAAAGTGCGCAAAAAAGAAACCCTTGCCAAATTAAATGCTACCGATGCCGACCTTACCCGCGTAGAAGACTTGCTGTTTGAAATTGAAAAAAACCTTAAAACCCTTGAAAAACAAGCCAAACAAACCGAACGCTACTATAAACTGCGCGACCAATACAAGGAGCTGAGTATTCAACTTGCCTTGCATCAACTCCAATCGCACAAACAAAACTTAACCCAATTACAACAACACCGGCAAACCGAAACCGATAAACGCTTACAGTTTGAAACCCAAATAACCCAATTAGAAGCCGGTATTGAAGACAAAAAACTCATCATACTCCAAAACGAGCAAGCGCTGGCAGCCCAGCAAAAACAACTCAATGAACTGGTGGGTAAACTGCGCGCCAAAGAAAACGACAAAAACCTGCTCTCCCAAAACCTGCGCTTTCTTACCGAAAAACAACAGAACCTAAACACCCAAATAACACAAAGCGCCCAACTGACCGATAACCTTAACCGCGAAATTGCTTTTTTGGCACACGACCTTGTGGGCGAAAAGGAACTGCTTGCCCAAGTTACCCTTAAACTGCAAACCTGCCGCACCCATGCCGATGAAGTAAAAACCCGATACCAAAATGCCCGTACCCAAGCCGATGCCCTCCAACAAAATTTAAGAGATACCGAAAGGCAAATGGCTGAACTGGAAAAGAAAACCGCCGTTATTGTTTCGCAAAAAGATAACCTCCGGCAGCAAATTCAGGATAACCAACTCCGGTTCCAATCCCGACAAGAGGAACTCGCCGAAATGAAAACCGGTTTGCAACAAGCCGAAGAAGAACTTGCAAACGCCCAAGATTACCTTGAACGCCTCCAATATGACGAAGAAACCCTCCAAGACCAAATTGCCATTGCAGCCAAACAATTAGAAACCCAACAACAACAGCTAAACAACTTGCACCGCACTTATGATGCCCGACAAAATGAGTTTAGGCTGCTAAAAAGTATGGTGGATAGTATGGAGGGTTTTCCCGATTCGGTTAAATACCTCAAACAAAACATAGCACAGTGGAACAACCAACCCGATTTGCCACCCCTGCTGCTCGACGTTATTAACTGTGCCGATGATTATAAAATAGCCCTCGAAAACTACCTTAAACCCTACCTGAACCACTACGTAGTAGCACAGCCCCAACAAGCCGCCGCCGCCCTGCAACTTTTAGACCGCACCAACAAGGGTAAAGCAGGCTTTTTTATCCTTGCCGACCTGCAAAATACGCCCCCGCCGACAGCCCTGCCTGTACCCAATTTACCTGCCAATGCCGTTGCCGCCCTTAGCATCAGCGCACACAAACAACTCTACAACAACCTTGCCGCATACCTTTTATACAACGTGTATATTGTGCCTAACGATTTTGAACCTACCAATGAGCAGTTGCAAACCGGCGCAGTGTTTGTTTCCCAAAACGGTAAAGCCATTAGGCAGCAGGCTGCCGCACAAGGTGGCTCAGTAGGCGCTTATGAGGGTAAGCGAATGGGTAAACGACAACAATTGGAGCAACTCCAAACCGAAATTGCCGACCTCGAAAACCAAATTGCACAACTAAAAACCCAAATACAACAGCAACAAAACCAACTGCAACAACTCAAAAACAACCAAAACAACAAAAAAAACGAAATCAATCGCCATAAAAATCATACCGATGCCATTCAAAAGCGCTCCATGTCGTTTAAACTGCGCATAGAAAGCCTGCAATCTTACCTGCACGAATCGCAAACCAAAGATACCGGTTTAGCCGATACCATTACCACCCTTCAAACACAGGCAACCCAACTTGCCGCACAACTGAATGAGGTAAAAAATACCTATGCCGCACAAAAACAACAAGCCGATGATGCCCAAAACCAAGCAGCTAACCTAAACGCCCAACTTGCCCAAGCCAATGACGAGTTTAACCGCCAAAACATAGAGTTCCATAAACAACAAAACCGCCTCAGCACCATTGAGCAAAACCTTACTTTTAAAGAAAAACAACTTGCCGATACCGAAATTCAGTTGCAGCAAAACAACAGCGCTCTTACACAAGCCGCCTCACAAGCCACCCAACAACAAGAAGAACTTGCCGAACTGGAAGAAGTGTTGAAAATTTTTTACCGCAAAAAAGAAGAACAAGAAAAACAAGTGGCTAATGCCGAAGAACTTTATTTTGCCGCCCGAAACAGCATTGCCGATGTAGAAAAAGAACTCCGCGAACTAAACCGCCACAAACAACTTGCCGATGCCGCCCTTCATGCCATTGAGCAGCAATTTACCCAACTCAAAATAAACCTTCTTTCTGTTAAAGAACGATTGGATATTGAGTTTCAGGTAAACATAGACGATATAATGCAACTTACACCCGATGAGCAATATACCACGCCCGATTTGGAAGATAAAGTAGAAAAACTCCGAACCCAAATTATCCGATTTGGCGAAATTAACCCCCTTGCCATTGAAGCCTACAACGAAATAAAAGAACGCTACGATTTTATTATTGCTCAACGCGAAGACCTGCTGGAAGCCAAAAAATCGCTCCAGAAAACCATGCGCGAAATAGAAAAAACCGCCACCGAAAAATTTATGCACGCCTTTAACCACGTGAGGCAGCATTTTATTGAGGTTTTCCGTGCCCTGTTTACCGATGAAGATACCTGCGACCTTGTACTTACCAATGCCGAAGAACCCTTAGAATCGGAAATTGACGTTATTGCCCGCCCTAAAGGCAAGCGCCCGCAATCTATTAACCAGCTTTCGGGTGGCGAAAAATCGCTTACCGCATTAGCTTTGGTGTTTGCCATTTACCTCTATAAACCTGCCCCATTCTGCATCTTAGACGAGGTAGATGCCCCCTTAGACGATGCCAATGTGGGTAAATTCAGCAACATGATACGCCGGTTTTCGGAAAACTCGCAATTTATTTTAGTTACGCACAATAAAAATACCATGGCAGCGGTGGACGTAATTTACGGCGTTACCATGCCCGAAGAGGGCGTATCAAAGGTAGTGCCGGTAGATTTTCGCACCCTCACCAACGCTAACAATGAGGTTACACTTACTGAGCAGTAAACGCACAACGGCTTTGGGTTTGCCGTGCCTGCATACGTGCTTGGGCTGCTGTTTTTATGGTTATACTTTCATGCAGAGCTTGCAGATTATTAGCGAAGCCTGTTTTCTCAAACCAATTCGGGTTGGGGGGCGGTGATGCCGTAACCAGTGGGCTGGGCAGCCCTTTGATATTTGGAAACGTAAGGGCGAATAATGAGCCTGATTGCGCCTTTGTACGAAAAATAACTCCACGCCCAATTGAGCAGGGTAATAAACCGATTGCGAAAACCCACCAACAACAGCAAGTGTACAAACATCCAAACAAACCATGCAAAAAAGCCCTTAAGGGTAAACATGGAGGTTTGCACAACGGCTTTGTTTCGCCCTATGGTAGCCATACTGCCTTTATCCCGATAAACAAAAGGCAACATAGGCTGCCTTTTGCTAAGGCGGTATAAGTTTTTGGCAAGGTGCAACCCCTGCTGCACAGCTACCGAAGCCATCATAGGGTGCCCATCGGGAAACTCAGCACAGGTTATAGCGGCAGCATCGCCCACGGCAAATATATTGTCATATCCTTCTACCACATTAAACTCGTTGGTTTTGAGGCGGTTTCCCCGTACAATAACGGCTTTTTCCAATCCGTTTATCAAGTTGCCCTTTACCCCCGCAGCCCACACCACAGTGTTGGTATCAATGGTAGCGCCGTTTTTAAGGTATAGCGTTTTACCGTTATAGTTGGTAACCAAGGTATTGAGCAGAACCTGTACGCCCATGTTGGTTAAATCTTGCAGGGCAGCTTCTGCCAGATGCGGCTGCATGGCGGTAAGCAATCGGGGGGCAGCTTCAATAAGGTAAGTGTTAATCAAATCGGGGTCAAGCTCCGAAAAATCGTGCGGCACCACATTCTTTTTAATTTCGGCAAAAGCGCCGGCAAGCTCAACGCCGGTAGGACCGCCGCCAACAATTACAAAATTGAGTTCGGGCTGTGTGCCGGTAACGGTTTTGGTAAGCAGTACGCGCTCAAATTCTTGCAGCAGGTTGCTGCGCAAATCGAGCGATTCGGCAATTTCTTTGAGCGGCATGGCGTATTTTTCTACGTTGGTATTGCCAAAATAGTTGGTTATAGCGCCGGTGGCAATAATCAAGTAATCGTAATGAAAATTACCCACGTTGGTAATCACCTCGTTTTGTGCTGTATTCACACCCTGCACCGTAGCCATTCTGAAAGCTACATTGGGCATAGGTCCTATAATTTTGCGCAGCGGGTATGCTATGGCATCAGAACCTAAGCCGCCCGTTGCCACCTGATACAGCAGCGGCTGAAACGTGTGAAAATTGTTTTTATCTAAAACCAGTACCCTGTAAGGTTTTTTGTGCAGGTATTTGGCTATTTGCAAACCGGCAAATCCGCCGCCTATAACCACCACAGTGGGGTAAGGCAGTTGATGAAATTTGTTTGACATGGCGCTAAATGATAGTGTTACTATTGTAACAAACTACCATGAAAAAAGTGCTGCTTTTAACCTTTTTTATTCTTTGGAGGCGAAAAAGATGATGTTTGCTGTAATCTATTATCCTATCGGGCAGGTTTTTTTATGGTTATTCTTTGCGCAGTTGCTCTATTTGTTCTATTGATAGGCCGGTGTCTTCTGCAATTATGGCTGTTTCTATACCCCGTTTAATCATTCTTTTGGCAATTTCAATTGCTTTTTCCTGTTTACCTTCCCATTTGCCCTCTATTTTGCCTTCCCTTTTACCTTCCTCTTTGGCTTCAATCTTGGCGGTGTACTGCACACTCATTTCAATGCGGCGGTTTTCCTGAAACCGGTTGTACATCTTTTTTTCCTTCTCCGATAAGCCCTCGTAGCGCAGTTTTTCTTTGGCTTTGTCTAACCCTTTGGCTTTAAAGCCGTCTTTTACCTCGCTGTTTTTCAAAAAATACACCCACTCGTCTAAGCTATCTTTGGCTATGTCATTGAAATTGTTCACTTTAAGCAAATAGTACTTCGGGAAAATATCGGATATTTTTTCTGCTTTAAAATCAAGTTTTTGCCGGAGGGTAGGCAGCAAAACATCGTTTTCGTGCATACCAATAAACTCGCCTTTGTACTCATACACATAATCTTTACCCTGCCCCAAACCAAAATAAACAATGTTTATGGAGTATATTTTTTTGATTGTTCCATAGGGTTCGCCCTCTTTTATGTACTCGGTAACCAATTTAGAAACCCCATAAAGCATACGCTGAAAGTAGTCAATGGCTGAGTCGTTTTGCACTTCTACCAGCATTAGCTCACCTTTATCCGATTTTACCAAAATATCCACCCTGTTGTACTTGTCGTACTCATCTTGTTTGTTGGCTTCACTTTCCAAAATGCTTTCGATGGTTACATCAAACCGAAGTAACTCAGATAAAAAACCCTCCAAAATGCCGAAATTGGCTTTGTGGCGAAGCAATTTTTTCATTGCCCAATCAAATCGGATTAGTTTTTTGCTCATGATGTTTTTGTTGTGTGTTAGCGTAAATTTTATCCCATTTCTTTGCGCAGTTGTGCAATTTGGTCAAGGGGTAAATCGGTCATTTGGGTTATTAGTTCGTCATTTAAATTTGCCAAAATCATTCTTTTGGCAATTTCAATTGCTTTTTCCTGTTTACCTTCCCATTTGCCCTCTATTTTGCCTTCCCTTTTACCTTCCTCTTTGGCTTCAATCTTGGCGGTGTACTGCACACTCATTTCAATGCGGCGGTTTTCCTGAAACCGGTTGTACATCTTTTTTTCCTTCTCCGATAAGCCCTCGTAGCGCAGTTTTTCTTTGGCTTTGTCTAACCCTTTGGCTTTAAAGCCGTCTTTTACCTCGCTGTTTTTCAAAAAATACACCCACTCGTCTAAGCTATCTTTGGCTATGTCATTGAAATTGTTCACTTTAAGCAAATAGTACTTCGGGAAAATATCGGATATTTTTTCTGCTTTAAAATCAAGTTTTTGCCGGAGGGTAGGCAGCAAAACATCGTTTTCGTGCATACCAATAAACTCGCCTTTGTACTCATACACATAATCTTTACCCTGCCCCAAACCAAAATAAACAATGTTTATGGAGTATATTTTTTTGATTGTTCCATAGGGTTCGCCCTCTTTTATGTACTCGGTAACCAATTTAGAAACCCCATAAAGCATACGCTGAAAGTAGTCAATGGCTGAGTCGTTTTGCACTTCTACCAGCATTAGCTCACCTTTATCCGATTTTACCAAAATATCCACCCTGTTGTACTTGTCGTACTCATCTTGTTTGTTGGCTTCACTTTCCAAAATGCTTTCGATGGTTACATCAAACCGAAGTAACTCAGATAAAAAACCCTCCAAAATGCCGAAATTGGCTTTGTGGCGAAGCAATTTTTTCATTGCCCAATCAAATCGGATTAGTTTTTTGCTCATGATGTTTTTGTTGTGTTGTGTTATGCAAAGGTAAGCATAAATACAGATAGTTGCCACCGCTTTTATTAGTGCGGTAAACTGTTACCCGATTCCCAAATGAATAACCATAACAGCCGAGCAAAAAATAAATGCCCGAAATACTCACTTCTCGGAATATGTGTTACTTTTGGTGGGTAATTATTACCTCCTTAAAAAACAAAGGCACATGGTTTACGGTAAACGGCTATATTTATGGTTTATTTTTTATTTGTTGGTGTGGCAAGCGCCCCTGTTGGCTCAGGTATCGGGCAATGCCAACTATGCACAGCAACAGCAATCGGCTTACAACAACAGAATGAACTATAATGCAGACAATTTGCTCAAAAGCGCTGTATTTTTTAATGACAATACCATTCTGCTCGAAACCAACGCCCTGCTCAACCTGAAAGCCGATGCGTACTTAGCCATTTTTAACCTCTCGCAATTAGGCGAAACTGCCTCGCAAGCCGATGAGTTGATGAACAAACGCATTGAAAACATTACCAAAGAAACACTGGCTCTGGGTATTCCTGCCGCCGATATTTATACCGATATGCTCTCCTTAGTGCCGGTGTATGAAATAGAGGTAGAAAAAAAATTGTTCAGCAAAACCTACAACGAAGTGCCCAAAGGGTTTGAGATGCAAAAAAACTTACATATTAAATACACCAACAGCGCAGTTTTAGACAAAATAATTACCATAGCTGCCAAATATGAAACCTATGATTTGGTAAAGGTGGAATACTACATAGAAAAACCCGATGCCGCCTATAAAACCCTGCGCGAAGCCACCAATACCCTGCTTGCCGAGCGCCTTACAGAACTTAAAAAATTAGGCTTAAACTTAGATGCCGAGTATCATATTATAGCAGAAGATGCTGCAACTTATTACCCGCCTGCTCAGTATAGCTCTTATCAGGCATTTAGCAGCAACTCGTTTGATGCCATTAAGAAAAAATCGGGCATCATTCAGACACAAAAACCGGTTTCGGTGTATTATGCACCACTGCCAAATACCCATTTTGATATTGTTATTAACCCGGTTATTGTGGAGCCGGTGGTGCAGTTTACCTACAATTTAAAGGTGAAATACCTGCTTAAAAAACCGCCCGTAAAAGAACTTTGGCTTATTACCCCAACCGGTGATATGAAAAACATAAAAACAGAGTAAACAACCAATAATTGCAGGGTGAGGTAAACATTTGCGCCCTATATTAACTTATTACTCTGACAGCATTATGCAGCCTGCTTACAGCGCCCATTATTCACCCGTTATACCCCTTATTAAAACATGTTTACCGGTATTATTGAAACCATTGGAACCGTTGCCAATATCATACAAGAAGGCAGCAACCTGCACTTTTACTTAAAATCTACCCTTAGTGCAGAATTAAAAATAGACCAAAGCGTATCGCATAACGGAGTTTGCCTTACCGTAGTAGAAGTACAGCCACAAAACAATCTGCACAAGGTAACCGCCATACAGGAAACCTTGCACAAAACCGGATTAGGGCAGCTGAAAATTGGCAGCGCCGTAAATTTAGAACGCTGTATGCGTGCCGATGCCCGTATAGATGGTCATTTTGTGCAAGGACATGTGGACCAAACCGCCCAATGCACCCAAATAACCGAAACCGGCGGAAGTTGGTATGTTACCTTTGATTATGAACCACTTACCGATAATATATTGGTAAACAAAGGCTCTATTTGTGTTGATGGGGTAAGTTTAACAGTAGTACAAGCCTCACATACTCAATTTACCGTAGCCATTATACCCTACACCTATGAGCATACCATTTTCCACACCTACCAAGCAGGTACTGTGGTAAACCTTGAATTTGACATTATTGGCAAATATCTTACGGCACTGTTTAAAAAATATGCCGCTGCATACTTGCCCAATGGGTAGTTCGGTTTGGTTTGGTGGCACTGAGGTGCACCACAAATTACTTTATTTTTACACATATGTCCGCATTATCCGTTAATTAGTGTTAAGCAAAAACTTTAAATGCGTGTAACCGTTCTTTTTAAAAATTTATGGGCTTATATTTGTATGCTGTTTGCCAACTTAATGCTTCATTGGGCACAAAAATTGGTTAAAACACGTTATTATCTAAACTTATCATCTCCGTTGCAGTCTTATTTACACTTACCTTTTTACCCGCTATAAAAAAACACCCTCAAAACATGACTTTTAAAAAGTTAGCCCACCATTTTACCATAGTTTTTGCTGTGCTGGCGCTTTGCTGTTTTTCAGCTTCAACCAATACCAACACGCAGCAAAAAAACGAAATGCTGCTAAAAGTGATTATGCAGGATTTGGCTGCCGAACACTACGAACCGGCAATTATCAATGATAGCTTTTCGGAACGGGTATTTAAACTCTACCTCGATAACCTTGACCCCACTAAACGATTTTTGCTAAAATCCGATGTGGATAAACTTGCCCAATACCGCACTAAAATTGACAATCAGGTGCGCGACTTAGATTATACTTTTTTTGAGCTTTCCGTTAAAATCATCAACGAACGTATTAACGAAGCCAAAAGCTATTATCAGGCTACGCTGGCACAGCCTTTTGATTTTGTGAAAGAGGATTTTATAGAACTCGACGCTAAAAAAATAAACTACTGTGCCGATAAAAAAGAACTACAACAGCGCTGGGAAAAGTCGCTTAAATATCAAACCATGACCCGACTTGCCGAAGTACTCGATGAGCAGGAAAAAGCAATAAACAAACAGCCCGCTAAAACCTACAACGAATTAGAGGCCGAAGCAAGACAGAAAGTGCTTAAAGCACAAGATAGTTGGTTTAACCGAATGGCTAAAATTACCAACGACGACCGTATGAGCGCCTACTTAAACGCCATCACATCTGCTTATGACCCCCATAGCAACTACTTTCCGCCCAAAGACAAACAAGATTTCGACATATCGTTATCGGGCAGGTTAGAAGGTATTGGCGCTACTTTGCAAGAAAAAGACGGTTACATTAAGGTGGTAAGTATTGTACCCGGCAGCCCCTCTGCCCGTCAAGGTGAGCTACAGGTAGATGATGTAATTTTAAAAGTAGCACAAGGCGCTGATGAGCCTGTTGATGTGGTGGACATGCGACTTGACGAAGCCGTTCAGCTCATTAGAGGTAAAAAGGGTACCGAAGTTCGCCTAACCATTAAAAAGGTTGATGGCACAGTTAAAGTTATTTCTATTATTCGCGATGTGGTAATGATAGAAGAAGGCTACGCCAAATCTGCTATTGTTACCGATGATAAACTTGCTACTCAAACCGGTTATATTTACCTGCCTAAATTTTATGCCGATTTTAACAACCCCGCAGAAGGACGCAACTGCGCCGTTGATGTACTCAAAGAAATTAAAAAACTGAAAGCCGAGGGCATAAACGGTATTATTTTAGACCTGCGCGATAACGGTGGTGGTTCGCTACGCGATGTGGTAGATATGGCGGGCTTGTTTATTGAACAAGGACCCATAGTGCAGGTAAAATCAAAAGACGAACAACCCTACGTTTATCAAGACCGCGACCCCAAAGTTCATTACGAAGGACCATTAGTGATTTTGGTAAACCAGTTTAGCGCCTCTGCCTCCGAAATTATGGCAGCTGCTATGCAAGACTACGGCAGAGCTATTATTGTAGGCAGCCCCGCCACTTATGGAAAAGGCACTGTACAGCGCTTTACCAACCTTGATGCCATGGTAGCCGACAATAACCTTCGCCCATTAGGTTCGCTAAAACTCACCATACAGAAGTTTTACCGCATAAATGGCGAAACCACCCAGTTAAATGGCGTTAATCCCGATATTGTTCTGCCTACCAAATATGCCCTTATTGATGTGGGTGAAAAAGAGCTGGATTACCCCATGCCTTTTGACCAAATTGCCGGCGCACAATACAAAGTGTGGCAACACAAAACTGAGTTTAACATAGATAAAATCAAAAAACAAAGCCAACAACGCACCGGCACTAATCCGGTATTTGAACTCATTGAAGAAAATGCCGAATTTTTGAAAAAACAGCGCGACAATAGCAACGAAACTCTTTGCTTAGATAAATACAGAGCCAAACAACAGGAAAACCAAAGCGCCAACAAAAAATTTGAAGCCATTGACAACGATATAGCAGAAATTAAAGTGCGTTCGCTTCAAACCGATGCGGCTGCCTCCGACAGCACTTCTGTTAATAACCGCAAGAATTTTACCTCCAAAATAAAAAAAGACCCCTATATTTTGGAAGCTGTTTACATCATTAATGACTTAAACTCTCGCTAAACTGCACCTATCTCTTTGTTAGTAAAAAACGGATACCTATAATAGGTATCCGTTTTTTTGTGAAGCAGGGTTATCGTTCATTTGTTCTGCGCACTTCTCGCACTCGTTCCGTGATTTATTATTCCCGTTTGGTTGATATGCTACATGGTGATGCCCGTATTGAGGTATAAAAACAAAAAAAACTTACAAATTGCGGAAAGTGGATTTTGCCAGTTTAGCACAAAGACACTAACCCCCTACCTAAACAAATTGTACCGCAATATACAGTAAATGGCTCTGAATCCGTCTTTCCAGTTTATTTTTTTACCCTCCTCATAAGTGCGCCCATAATACGAAATGCCCACTTCATAAATCCTAATCTTGGGCACACGCGCCACTTTTGCTGTTACTTCGGGCTCAAATCCAAATCGGTTTTCCTTAAGTTTTAACCCCTTTACGATATCTGCTCTAAAAAGCTTGTAACATGTTTCCATATCGGTTAGGTTAAGGTTGGTAAACATGTTGGAAAGGAAGGTTAAAAATTTATTGCCTATGGTATGCCAGAAAAATAAAATCCGGTGTGGATTGCCCCCCATAAACCTTGAGCCATACACCACATCGGCAACCCCTCTGAGAATGGGTTGCAGCAATAGGTTGTACTCATCGGGGTCATATTCTAAGTCGGCATCTTGAATAATGATGTAATCGCCGGTGGCACGGGCTATGCCGGTATGTAAGGCAGCGCCTTTACCCTTATTTACTTCATGTTCTACGTAGCAGATATTGGTTTCGGGGTATTGTTGCATGTAGGCGGTAATTACCTGGCGGGTATTATCTTTTGAACAGTCATTAACTACTATCAGCTCCTTACTCATATTGCCTATGAGTTGCACAGAGCGCACACGGTCTAAAATGGCGGTAATAGTATTGCCTTCGTTATAGGCAGGAATAACAATGCTAAGTTTAAGTGAAGACATGTAGAGGAGGCTTTAAACAAAAAAATCGGGCAAAATTGAGGTTATTTTAGCAAACCGCAAAATTTACCTTTGTATATTGGTTGGCAGGTTTGGCTGTAAAATGGGCAACAGGTAAATTATTGAACTCGTTTTCGGTAATTTCGGTAAATTTTAATGGCAGTCATCAACACAACAATGAGCAAAAACAGTCCTATTAAGCCCCATAAAGCGCTCAATTCTTGCTTAACTACTACTAACAGCACTATGCTTACTAAAAACAGGGTGGCTACTTCGTTCCATATACGCAACTGCTGGGAGGTAAAGGGATAAGTGCCTGCTGCGTGTTGTTTAAATATATGCTGCAAACTAAAATGGTAAGCATATAAACCCGCCACAAACCCCAATTTTACCCATAACCACGTAGGCACACTGCCAAAAAGCCAAAGCATACCCCCACCCAACAACAGGCTCAGTATGGCAGATGGCCAGGTAATACCATACCACAACCGGCTTGCCATTATTGCAAACTGCTTTTGTAGTATGCTGCGCTCCGGTTCCGGTTTTTGGGCAGATTCTGCCTGATATACAAACAAACGCACTATGTAAAATAATCCGGCAAACCAGGTTACAATAAAAATGATGTGCAGCGCTTTAACGTATAAGTACATGCAGCGTTTTGTTTTGGAGGGCGTTTATGGGTAATAACATCATAAAACATTGCCCACTTGGTTTATGTTTGAGTGGGGAGTTACTTAGCGTGCTTTTTAAGAGCCAAAAACCGGAACACTGATGCACATTAGAGCTTCATGTTCCGGTTTTTTGGAGGGTATTATTAAGTCTTGCGGGTATTAGCGCATAATTACCATTTTTTGGGCAGTAGTAACTCGGTTTTGTTGGGACACGGTTACTAAATACATGCCATTGGCAAGGTTGTGCAGGGGCAGGTTAAAGCTATTGTTACCGGCTTGTAAAACGGCGGGCAAGGTAACCAATACGCGTCCGCTGAGGTCGGTTATGTTTAGGGTAGTTTCGCCGGGGGTGGTGGTGGTAATGAGCAGTGATACCTCAGTGGTGGCAGGATTGGGATATACTGATAATTGGGGCAATACCGGAGCATCGGGCTGATTGATGCCTACAATACCATCGCTGATATTGATGTTATCGAGATACAGGTTATTGCCGGTTCCTCTGATTTGCTTAAATTTAATGCGCACTGTTTTAGCGCCTTGGTAGGGCAACAAAGAAACAAACTCGGTACGCCATTGCCCCTGGGTAGGCACAAAAGCGCTGCTTGTGGGTGAAGCGGTAACCAAATTAGCTCCGGCTTTGGTAAAAGCGTTGGTATAGGTTTCGCCACAATCGGTAGAAATTAATACTTGAAGTACATCAGATACATCGGTTGCTTGTTTGAGCGCATAGGCTACGTCAAAGTAAAGGTAGGGGGCAGAAAGATTAAGATTTTGATAGGGCAGGTCAAACTCGTCGTTGGCATTTTGGGCGTTGTAAATAAAGTTATTCATAAATACCGAACCGGTACCCGATGAGCCCACAGCATTATTAAGGGCAAACCCGATTAGTCCATCGGGATTACTGTTTTGCCATGAGCTAAAGGGCGTTCCGGTTTCAAATCCTTCAAAAAAAGGCATAACCGCTCCGGCGCTGATAGAGGCAAAAGAATAAACGCCACTGTTGTTGGCGGGGTCATAATCGGGCAGGCCATTGGGCTGTTGCAGTTCAATATTGAGTTGGTGGATAATACCGGTAGCCGCCGTATTAATAGGAGGCAGGGTAATTTGGGTAGTTTGAATAGTGGCTAAAGAGCCTATCCATTCAAAGGTTTGGGCTGGTCCGCCGGTAAAGTTGTAGGAAACCACAAAATAAACCAATGTTTCCGTACCCATATTCTGAACAGTGATAACCGGTGAAACTGTATGGCAATTACCTGTGCCTGTAGGCGATACCAAGCCGGTAAGCACTACATCATTAGCGCCCAGCATTACCGGCACACAACCCTGCGACTGTAGAAGCGAAGCTCTAAAACCACCGGGCATAAACAAGGCTTGCATACGTTGTTTTTGCCCTTGTGTGTAAATGTTCATGCAGGCGTCATCGGTATAGTCCATATAATTTTGGAACATGTCGTTAAAATCGGTAGGGGTATCTACACAGGTATTGGTGTTTACATTGGGGCAGCCATACAAAGCATCGGCAGAACGGGGTGTATCGGCTACTTGGTCATCTAAGGTGCAACCACCAAAATCATCGCCCCATATATGACGCAAATTTAGCCAGTGTCCTACTTCGTGGGTACAAGTTCTGCCTTTGTTAAAGGGTGCCGTTACTGCCCCTACTCTGCCAAAATACCGATAGGCAATTACCACCCCATCGGTAGAAGAAGTGCCGCCCGGAAACTGGGCATAACCTAAGGTTTCACCACCATCGAGCGAGTTACAAACCCATATATTAAGGTAGCGGTCAGAAGGCCAGCCCGAAGAGCCGCCTGTGGCAGGATTTTTTACGTCATTTGCCATAACACTAAAATCAGTTACTGAGGTAGGCGTGCGGGTTATGCCGGTGGTGGGCAGGTTATTGGGGTCGCGCTGTGCAAGGCAAAATTCAATTTCGGCATCGGCAGCAACGGGTAAAAACTGTGCCGGAGTGTTACCGGCATCGGCATTAAGGCGGCGGTAATCTTCGTTTAGCACATCTATTTGGCTTTGAATTTGGGCTTCGCTAATGTTAGAAGCCGGAAAAGAGGTGGAGTGTACTACATGCACTACTACCGGAATGGTGATAACCGATTGCCCCTGCTTGGGCAGTTCGTTTTTGTCAATACATTTTTGGGTAAAATCTTCTATTTGCTGCATAGCTTGTTCCAACATCGGGTTTTTAGCTTTTTCGGCAGCCAAAGATTCCATGGTTCCGCAGGTACGGTGTGTTTGTGCCTGTAAAAAAGCGCCGCATATAAGCAAAAGGCAACAGGCAAATAGACTTAAATTGTTCATTAAAAAGTAAGTTTGCAAAAAAAAGAAAGAAAAGAAGCATAAAGATACGGCGCTTGAGTTATTTTTCCTTTTTTTGCCCCATATTTCGGGATATAATGGCCTAAAAGTGTCATTTTGATTTCACAATAAACTTTATTGCATTGTTAGCTATTCTTTTTGAAGATAACCACCTTATAGCGGTAAACAAACCCTCAGGTATATTGGTACAGGGCGATAAAACGGGCGACCTGTGCTTAGCAGATATGGTAAAGTTATACCTGAAAGACAAATACCAAAAGCCGGGCAATGTATTTGCAGGCGTTAGCCACCGCATAGACCGACCGGTATCGGGGGTGGTAGTACTGGCAAAAACCAGCAAGGCTTTAGAACGGTTAAACCTCCTTTTTAAAGAGCGCCGGGTGCAAAAAACGTATTGGGCGGTGGTAAAAAATTTGCCCAACCCACCGCAGGCTACCTTAGTACACTATCTTATAAAAAACGAGCAGACCAATAAAACCAAAGCCTTCCTTACCGAAAAAAAACAGACCAAACGAGCCGAACTAAGTTACCGATTATTGGCTGCAAGCAATACCCTTTACCTGCTTGAAGTGCTGCCCCTTACCGGCAGACATCACCAAATTAGGGCACAACTTGCCGCCATTGGTTGCCCTATTAAGGGCGATGTGAAGTATGGTTTTGACCGCCCCAATCCCGATGCGTCTATTCATCTTCATGCCCGAAGCCTGAGCCTTGAACATCCGGTGCAAAAAACACCCCTAACCATAACCGCACCTATACCCGATGAAAAAATATGGAACTTGTTTGCTGCCCAACTATAATAAAACCGTAACTTTACGGGCATGAACCACACCAAACGAACAGTATTGGTTACCGGAGCCAATGGTCAGTTGGGGCTAAGTTTACAACAGCAGGTTGCACAACTCCCCGATTTTCCTTTTAGACTGGTTTTTCTTACCAGTCAAAACCTCAATATAACCCAAAAACAACAGGTAGAACAGGTATTTTTGCTGCACAAGCCATTTGCCGTTATTAACTGCGCCGCCTATACACAGGTGGACAAAGCCGAATCGGAGCCGCACTTAGCAACATTGGTAAATGAACAGGGCGCCATGCTGCTGGCAACTTACTGCCGGCAATATGAGGCTACATTAGTGCAAATTTCTTCCGATTTTGTATTTAACGGCAATGCCAATACTCCCTACACCGAAGAAATACCGGTTTCGCCCATTGGTATTTATGCCCAAACCAAAGCCAATGCCGAAACCCTAACCCTACAACACAGCCCCAGCGCTGTTATAGTGCGCACATCGTGGGTTTATGCTCCGTTTGGCAATAATTTTGTAAAAACCATGCTCCGCCTTGGCGCTGAACGCCCACAACTGAACGTGGTGTTTGACCAAACCGGCTCTCCTACTTATGCGCCCGATTTAGCCGATGCCTTGCTCCAAATTTTATTGCATCGGGAAAACCTGCCCAAACAGGTAGTTTTCAATTATGCCAATACCGGTATAGCCTCTTGGTTTGACCTTGCCACCGAAACCATAGCCCTTGCCAAACTAAACTGTAAGGTTTTACCCATTTTAACCCACCAATATCCTACCGCTGCCAAGCGCCCCGCTTACAGCGTGCTGGATACCCATAAAATACGCACCCAACTGGGGCTTACCATTCCTTACTGGAGGCATAGCCTTCAAAAATGTATTCGCAGCCTTTTAGTCTAAAATGAATATTGCCCAAAGTTCTCTAATGGTTATCCACTCTAACTTCTGCACAGCAGACAACCTCATTTTATCGTTAATTTACCTTTCATTTGACCCCGCACGAACAACAAACACTGCACAAAAATGCCAAAGCCGCCGAGCCGGCTAACAAAAAACTGTTTAAACAACTCAAACAAAAAACACCGGCTAATTTAGACCAGGTAGTGCATGAATTGCACAAGGAGGCTTTTGCCCAAATAGATTGTACTACCTGTGCCAACTGTTGCAAAACCACCAGCCCCCGTTTTTTACCCAAAGACATAGAGCGGCTTGCCCGATTGTTTAAAATGTCGCCAGGGCAATTTATTGCACAATACCTCCAACTTGACTCCGATGGCGATTATGTGCTGCAAACAGCGCCCTGCCCTTTTTTAGCTCCCGATAACCTGTGCATGGTGTATGACCACCGCCCAACTGCCTGCCGAGAATACCCGCACACCAACGACCGCAAATTTCACCGCCATTTTAACATTACACTTCACAATACCTTCATTTGTCCGGCTGTTTTTCGGATTACCGAAAAATTGAGGAAAATTTACAGCCACAACAACACACACCCTAACGCTTTTTAATAGCCAAAATCTATCATTACGCCTATGTCCACAGTAAAAATGCCCCCTAAGTTGCCTTTGTGGTTCGCCCTGAAAAACATTAGAAAAAACGCCCAAAATCCTATCCCGTTTTTTACAAACGGCATAAAAATGATGGGCAATATCTTTACCACCTACTTAGGAACCCGCCGTATTATTATTACCAATAACCCCGATTACATTCAATATGTAGTACAAAAAAACAACAAAAACTACCATAAATCGCCGGTAGTAAAGGAAATACTGGGTGCAGAGCTGGGTTACGGCTTACTTACCTCCGATGGTGATTACTGGTTAAAACAACGCCGACTTATACAACCCGGCTTTTATAAGCAAAGGCTTGCCGAACTTACCGGAATTATGACCGATGAAATAGCGCTGTATATAAACGAATTGGCTGAACAAATTAAGCAAAACCCGCAAACCGAAATATCGAAAGAAATGATGGGAGCTGCCTTTAGAATAGTAAACAAAACCTTGTTCAGCACCGGTATAGACAAAGAACAAATGAAGCGCGTTGATTTTATTATTTCAAACTTGCAAAAATATGTGGTTACGCAGGCACGGCAGCCCTATATGGTGCCATGGCTCAAAATATCGGGTAAGGTTAAATACTACAAAACCCTTAGGGAAGAAGCTGATTCTATCATTTATGACATCATCAACAAACGCCGAAACTCGGGCACAAATTATAACGACCTGCTGGATATGCTGCTCAACGCCCGATACGAAGATACCGGCGAGGGTATGACCAACCAACAACTCCGTGACGAAGCCATTATTTTGGTAGTTGCCGGACATGAAACTACTGCCAATGCCATGTCGTGGGCGCTTTACCTCCTCTCGCAACACCCCGATGTGGAACAAAAAGTGCTCAAAGAAGCCAACGCCGTTTTAGGCAACCATGCCGCTTTTACCTACGATGACCTTGCCAAACTAAACTATACCCGACAAGTTATACAAGAAGCCATGCGCCTTTACCCGCCTGCATGGGTTATTGACCGAATGGCGCTGGAAGACGACGAAGTGGGAGGCTACCTCATTCCCAAAGGTAGCATTATGCTGATGTATATATATGGTACGCATCGTAGCCCCATGTTTTGGAAAGACCCTGATACCTTTAACCCCGACCGGTTTGCCAAAGAAAACCTTAAAGACCTGCCTAATTATGCCTATTTCCCCTTTGGCGGTGGTCCGCGTTTGTGTATAGGCAATAATTTTGCCCTAATGGAAATGCAAATTCTGCTGGCTATGTTGGTAAAAAGATTCACTTTTACCCTTGTACCCAACCAAACAATTGAGCCGCAGCCTTTGGTTACCCTGCGCCCTAAATACGGCATTAAAATGCTGTTAAAAGAACGCCGTTCTGCCACCGTGGGGTAAATCTGTATGCACCATCGGGTGTAACCCAAAATTGATGTAAAATGGACACAATGGTTTTGCTACGATATGAGCGCAAAATCGGCACCAATTAGCACACAGATAACACGGATTTAGCTGATTTGCTTCGTCATAATTGGTACTGATAGCGTACTTAACTGCTTGTTTTAAGGTCGGTTATTGCGCCCGTTAGGGTATCGGTGAGGGTTAGTTTGAGAAAGAGAATAGCAAAAGTGTTAAAAAAGTGGCTCTTTATGAAATTGGTTGCAGATTAGATAAAATCGTATTAACTTAGTGCTT
>ERZ761607.537-NODE-537-length-64530-cov-6.126250_pt1 | contig 64530 bp, 74 predicted proteins | sample MGYA00511164_ERZ761607 | MGnify/ENA primary metagenome ERZ761607 (study PRJEB28899, sample SAMN02445080) | bioreactor sludge metagenome | biome: EBPR sludge | place: Australia: Brisbane, Thorneside Wastewater Treatment Plant | collected 2011-06-22 ...
CTACCTCTGGCGCACACCCCACGGCCTCTACCGCCTCGTCGACCCGACCGGCACTCACCGCCTCGACCTGCAGTAGTGCGCTGACGTCCTACCCGGTGTGGTCGTGGCGTCGCTACGTTCGCCGTACGGCCTCATCTCGGGAAGGAGCCGGATGGCACGCACGCCTTTGCTCGCTGGCTTGCTCGTCGGTCTCGTATTGCTCAGTGGGTGCGCCGACGACCCCGAGCCGAAGTTCGAGGACTGGGAGCCGTCCGCGACTGCCTCGTCGGAGCCGGCGCCGGAGCCATCGATGCCGGCCAGTTCAACGCCCACGCCTGCACAGAACCTCAGCCCACGTTCGTTGGTCGATGCCTGGTTGACGGCCTGGACGCATGCCTTGCGATCCGGCGACGTCGATGACGTGCGAGTGCTCTCGTCTCCCGACTGCGTCAGCTGCAGCCGCCTCACCACCAAGGTCGAGGCGCTCTACGCCAAGGGCGGGCGTCTCGACACCGAGGGCTGGGCGCCGACTCGCGTCGCGCGTGCGCCTGGGTCACGGGACGAGACACCGACGTTTGTCATGCAGGTACGTCAAGCGCGACAAACGCTGTACGGCGCCGACGGAAATATCGTCGAGGTCACTCCTGCTGCAACCGTTCCGATGCGCATGACTCTGGTCGCGGCCGGCGAGGGCTGGATCTTGGGGACGCTGGAGATTCTCGAATGACTCTCGCACTCGTTACCGTCGCACTCCTTCTTAGCTTCAGCGCGGCGGACGAGCCCGGCCCAGTTACAGCTGACGACGGAGCGTTCAACGTCGAGATCCAGCACACAGATCTGGGGCAAGTGTCCGGATCGACTGATGAGAGCGGCGATGCCGGCCCGATCCGCGACTCTGGGCTGGATGCGATCTGCGTAGCGACGGCCATGACCCTGGGTGAGGACATCTACTCGTTCTGCGACATCCCGCCCGACGAGGTTGTCGCACTGACGCCAGACATGGTCGCTGTGGCCTTCGCCCGAATAGCGCCGCCGCCACCCACACTGCAGATCCAACCTCCCAACGGGCGGACGCTGGTCAACCTCGACACCAACTTCTACGCCGAGACCGGCGAGCTGGATCGGGTCCTGACCTTGTTGGGCCAGCGGGTGGAGTTGCACATCGTCGCGGCGACGTTCACCTGGCGGTTCGGTGACGGTGACTCGCTGACGACCGACCAGCCCGGCTCGCCGTACCCGAACCTCGAGGTGACCCATCGCTACCTCGCCAAGGGTCACGTGACGCCGAGCGTCGACACGACCTACACGGCGCAGTTCCGGGTGAGCGGTGGCCCGTGGCGTGCCGTACCCGGCTCGGTGACGGTGACCGGAGCGCCGGTCGGGCTGGAAGTCCTCACGGCCACACCGACGCTGGTCGGATACGACCGGCGCTAGCCGCTCGCGGCCTCCAGCACCCCGACGCACCAGCGACCGGCCTCGTCGGTGAGGTCCGTGGACGCCGGCGCGGTGGCGGGCCGGGCCACTTCGCAGACCAGCCAGGCATCGCCGAACAGGCCTCGGTACGACGCGCGCTGGGTGCCGTCCTTGGCCGTGCAGGTCAGGGCCACCGTCGGATTGCCGAACGGCGGCGCGTCCGCAGCAACGCAGCCGGCGCCCTTGCTGGCCTTGGTGACCAGCTGCTGCGCCTCGTCGGCGCTCACCGGCGGCGCGAAGACCCAAGCTCGCGCCTCGCCGACGTCCTGGACGGCGTAGGCGCAGCCGAACTCGTGCACGACATCGGTGCCGGAGCCGACGTCGAGCTGGTCGCCGTTCTCCCAGGCCCGGACGTCCGGGACCGAGCCGAGGACGGCGTCCACCTGGCGCTCGTCGATCGCGTCACAGAACGGCGCGCGGGCGACCACCGCCGCGGAGGTGTCGTAGCCGGTGAGCGAGGTCGTGGTGAACGGCTCCTGCGCCGTACCGCCGGGCTCGTCCTTCGTATCCCCGAGCAGCAGGACGCCGACCACGACCGCGGCGAGGGTCGCCACCGCCGCGGTCACGACCAGGACGACGGGACGGCGCACGGGTTCAGCCTAGGGAGATGGGGTGCGATTGAATGAACGCGATGTGCGCCCCTCGCGAGATCCACGCCGCCGCGGCCGCGCAGCTCGCGGAGACCGGCGAGCTGAGCCTCGACCGTCGACAGACGTTCGCGCTCCGGCTCGACCGCTACTGGCCAGACCTCGCCGCCGCCGTCGCGGAGATCCACCCCGACCCCGAGGTCGCCGACCCACTGCTGACCCGGCTGGTGCGCGCCGCGGCAGCGGCGTACGCCGAACGATCCGACGACCTGCACGAACTCGACCAGCGCCGGCTGCTCACGCCGGATTGGCTGCAGCAGCCCCGGATGTTCGGCTACGCCTGCTACGCCGAGCGGTTCGCCGGCGACCTCCCGGGGGTGGCTCGCCACCTGGACCACCTCGAGGCACTCGGGGTCACCTACCTGCACCTGATGCCGCTCCTCCAGCCGCGGGAGGGGGACAACGACGGCGGGTACGCCGTACAGGACTATCGCGCGGTGCGGGCCGACCTCGGCACCACCGAGGACCTGCGCGACCTCGCCACGACCCTGCGCCGGCGGGGGATCAGCCTGGTCGTCGACCTCGTGCTCAACCACGTGGCCCGCGAGCACGAGTGGGCCGAGCGGGCGCGCGCCGAGCAGCCTCCGGCGCTCGGGGAGTCCCACGGATACCGCGACTACTTCCACGTCTTCCCTGACCGCGAGCTGCCCGACGAGTACGAGCGGACTCTCCCGGAGGTCTTCCCCGACTTCGCCCCCGGCAGCTTCAGCTGGGACGACGACCTCGACGGCTGGGTCTGGACGACGTTCAACGAGTGGCAATGGGATCTCAACTGGGGAAACCCGGCGGTGCTGCAGGAGTTCGCCGAGATCATCCTCTGGCTGGCCAACCTGGGCGTCGAGGTGTTCCGTCTCGACGCGATCGCCTTCCTCTGGAAGCGGATGGGCACCAACTGCCAGAACCAGCCTGAGGTGCACGCGATCACCCAGGCGTTGCATGCGGTGACCCGGATCGCGGCTCCGGCCGTGGCGTTCAAGGCCGAGGCGATCGTCGGCCCCCGCGACCTGGTCCAGTACCTCGGCACCGGCCCACACGCCGGCCGGGTCAGCGATCTCGCCTACCACAACAGCCTCATGGTGCAGACCTGGTCCATGCTCGCCACCGGCAACAGCGTGCTCGCGCGGCACGCGCTCGCGGCCCTGCCGGCCACCCCCAGCACCGGCACCTGGATCACCTACGTGCGCTGCCACGACGACATCGGATGGGCCGTCGACGACTCGGACGCGTACGCCGCCGGCGTGACGGGCCCCGGCCACAGGCAATTCCTCTCCGATTGGTACGCCGGTGAATTCGCGGGCTCATGGGCGGAGGGGCTGGTCTTCCAGGCCAACCCCGAGACGGGGGACCGGCGGATCAGCGGCACCACGGCGTCCCTGGCCGGGCTGCACGAGGGCCAGCCGATCCCCGACGAGGAGGCCGCGCTCGCCCGGCTGTTCCTCGCCCATGCGATCGCCGCGGGCTGGGGCGGCGTACCCGTGATCTGGAGCGGGGACGAGCTGGCCCAGCCCAACGACCCCGCCTGGGCCGCCGAATCGGGGCACGAGGACGACAACCGCTGGGCGCACCGCCCGCGGCTGGACTGGTCGCGCGCCGCGGCCCGCGACGACACCCGGACCGTCCCCGGGCGGGTCTTCTCCGGGTTGGCCCACCTGGCCCGGGTCCGGGCCGCCCTGCCCCAGCTGCACGCCTCCGCGAGCATCTCGGTGCTCCCGGACACCGACGACGGCGTGCTCGCGGTGGTCCGCCGGCACGCCTCGGGCGGCTTCGTCGGGCTCTACAACGTCTCCGACCGGCGGCGTCCGTTCGACCTCCACCGACTTCGCGCGGCCGGCCTCACCACGCCGTACGACGCCCTCGGCGGTCACGTGCTCGAGGTCGGCGGGGACGGCGTGCTCTGGCTCCCGCCGTACGCCGCGTGGTGGGTGGTGGACGCGCCGCGCTGACGTTTCTCCGGGTCAGCCACCTGTCCCGTACATTCGATCCACGTGATTCGCTTCGAGAAGGTCACCAAGGCCTATCCCGGAACGGGCAACCCCGCACTCGACCAGGTCAGCATGGACATCGAGAAGGGTGAGTTCGTCTTCCTGGTCGGTCAGTCGGGTTCGGGCAAGTCGACCGCGCTGCGGCTCGTGCTCCGAGAGACCCGTTCGACCGGTGGCCGGGTGCACGTGGCGGGCAAGGACCTCAACCGGCTCGCCGGCTGGAAGGTCCCGCGGCTGCGCCGCCAGATCGGCACCGTCTTCCAGGACTTCCGGCTGCTGCCCAACAAGACCGTCTCCGAGAACGTCGCCTTCGCGCTCCAGGTGATCGGCAAGCCGAGGGCCGAGATCAAGAAGGTGGTCCCGCAGACCCTCGAGCTCGTGGGGCTGCAGGGCAAGGGCGACCGGATGCCCGACGAGCTCTCGGGTGGCGAGCAGCAGCGGGTGGCGATCGCCCGCGCGTTCGTCAACCGGCCGATGATCCTCATCGCCGACGAGCCCACCGGCAACCTCGACCCCACCACCTCGGTCGGGATCATGAAGCTGCTCGACCGGATCAACCGCACCGGCACCACGGTGCTGATGGCGACCCACGACGCAGGGGTCGTCGACCAGATGCGCAAGCGGGTCATCGAGCTCGACCACGGTCACGTCGTACGCGACGACGCCCAGGGCGTCTACGGAGTACCCGGCTGATGCGGCTGAGGAACGTCTTCTCCGAGCTCGGTCAGGGGCTGCGGCGCAACGTCTCGATGCACGTCGCGGTGGTGCTCACGCTCTTCGTGTCGATGACGCTGCTGGGTCTCGGCGTGCTGATGAAGCAGCAGACCGACATCGCGACCCGCTACCTCGGCGACCAGCTCCAGGTCACGGTCTACCTCTGCCGTGACGGCGACTCCAACCCGGCCTGCGCCGGGGAGGTGACCGACGAGCAGAAGCAACGGATCGAGCAGGCGATCACCGACAACCCCGAGACCGCCGACGTCCGCTTCGAGTCGAAGGAGGAGGCGTTCGCGAAGGTCAAGGAGCTGTACGGCGACGACCAGTTCGACGGCCCCAACCCGGCACTCACCGCCGACGACATGCCGCAGTCGTTCTGGATCACGCTCGAGGATCCCGAGAAGTACGAAGGCGTCACCAGTGCGGTGCAGACCCTCGACGGGGTCTCGCAGATCCGCGACCTCCGCGAGACGCTCAAGCCGCTCTACGAATGGCTCGGTGCCCTCAAGTACGGCTCGTGGGCGATCGCGGCGTTCCTGTTGCTGGCCGCACTGCTGCTGGTCGCCAACACCATCCGGCTCGCGGCGTTCGCGAGACGCCGGGAGATCGCGATCATGCGGCTCGTGGGTGCCTCGACGCTCTACATCGCCCTGCCGTTCCTGTTGGAGGCACTGGTCACCGCCGTGATCGGCGTGGCCATGGCCGCGGGTGCGCTCGGGGCGTTCATGTACTTCGGCGTGCACCAGCGGATCGCCACCTCGATCTCGTTCATGCCCTGGATCGGGGTGGACGACTACACCCGGGCGCTGGTCGTCATCGCCATCCTCGGACCGCTGCTCACGCTGGTTCCGACACTCCTGCTGACCCGCAAATACCTCAAAGTCTGACCTCGGGCATCTAACGTCGGGGCCGTCCCAACCAGTTACTTCCCCGACTGTGAGGAACCCCGTTGCGCGCCTTCCCCAGCGCAGCCAGAGGCCCTGCCCTGGTGTGCCTGCTGCTCGTGGCGACCCTTGGTACGGCGGCCCCGGCGGCCCGGGCCGGCGAACGCGACGACCTCAAGGACCGGCAGGACCAGGTCCAGGCCCAGATCGAGCAGACCCAGGAGGATGCCGAGGAGGCCAGCAAGGCGGTCAACCAGGCCAAGGCGGATCTGGCGTCCGCCGAGGCCCAGTTGGTCAATGCCCAGTCGGCGTACGCCGGCGCGCAGGCGCACGTGGCCGACGTACAGGCCAAGCTCCAGGCGGCCCAGGCCAAGGACGCCGAGATGCAGGCAGCCCTGGCCGTCGCACAGGCCAACCTCGAGAAGGCGCGCGCCGACGTGGTCGCCGGCCAGGCCGCCCTCGACGCGCAGCAGGCCCAGGTCAAGGACACGGTCGTCGAGGTCTACCAGCAGGGCTCGCCCGCGCTGATGGCGTGGACCGGCTATCTGCAGTCCCAGACGCCGGCCGACCTGATCCGCAAACTGGAGTACGCCGACACGCTCATCGAGGACCAGAACACGGTCTTCGACCAACTGCATGCCGCCGAGGTCGCCCTGCGTGAGGAGCGGGCGCGCGTGCGCGACGCCGAGGACGCCGCGGACGAGCAGGCCGACCTGGCCGCGCAGCAACTCGCCAACGTCCAGCGGCTCGAGGCCGAGGCCGAGACGGCGGCCAACGCCGCGCTGCTCGCCCAGAACGAGGTGACGCTGACCGTCGCCGCACGGGAGCAGGCCCAACGCAAGGCCGAGCGGGCGCGTCGGCACGACCTCGAAGAGCTGGCGAAGCTCAAGAAGCAGGAGCGCAAGATCAAGCAGCAGATCATCGCTGCTGCCGCCGCCGATCAGAGCGTCGGCTACGTCGGCAGCGACGACGGCTTCCTGCTGCCGCCGGTGAACGGGTCGGTCACGTCGCCGTTCGGCTACCGGATCCACCCGATCTACGGCTACTGGGGTCTGCACGACGGCACCGACTTCGGCGTCTCCTGCGGCGAGGGGATGCGGGCCGCCGCCGACGGCAAGGTGATCTCGCGCTACTACTCCTCGGTCTACGGCAACCGGCTCTACCTCGACGTCGGCAAGGTCAACGGCCACAACCTGACCGTCGTCTACAACCACGCGACGTCGTACCGCGTGAACGTCGGCGACCAGGTCAAGCGCGGCGAGATCGTCGGCTACGTCGGCTCGACCGGCTGGTCGACCGGCTGCCACCTGCACTTCACGGTGCTCCAGGACGGCACCGCGGTCGACCCGATGTCCTACTTGTAGGCACTCGGCAACCCACTTGCCTGCCATTGCGAGAATGGTGGGATGGCCAGGGAGCAGGGGCGCAAGGTCGTCGCGCAGAACCGCAAGGCGCGGCACGACTACGCCGTCGAGGACACCTACGAGGCGGGGCTGGTGCTGCAAGGCACCGAGGTGAAGTCGTTGCGCGAGGGGCGGGCATCGCTCGTCGACGGGTTCGTCGACATCGATCGCGGCGAAGCCTGGCTGCACGGCGTCCACATCCCGGAGTACTCCCAGGGCACCTGGACCAACCACTCCGCACGACGCAAGCGCAAGCTGCTGCTCAACCGCGACGAGATCGACAAGATCGAGCGGAAGGTCAGCGAGAAGGGGTTCACGATCGTGCCCCTGTCGCTCTACTTCCTCAACGGCCGGGCCAAGGTCGAGATCGCGCTGGCCAAGGGCAAGAAGTCGTGGGACAAGCGACACGCGCTGGCCGAGCGACAGGCCAACCGGGAGACCGAGCAGGCCGTCGGGCGGCGGCTGAAGGGCATGGGTGACTGAGCGCCCGGCGGACCGGTCCGACGACATCGCACCGGTCCGCGCGTTCTGGGAAGGGCTCGGGCTGCCGGGGCTCTTCGACGTACACACGCACTTCCTGCCGCCCGGCATCCAGAAGGCCGTCTGGCATGTCTTCGACACCGCCGGTCCCAAGATCGGGCGCGAGTGGCCGATCCGGTACCGCTCTTCTCTCGAGGATCGGGTCGAGCTGCTACGCGCGATGGGCGTACGCCGGTTCTCGACGCTGCCCTATGCCCACAAGCCGGGCGTGGCGAGCTACCTCAACGACTGGTCCCGCACCTTCGCCGCCGACGTACCCGAGGTGCTCTGGTCGGGGACCTTCTTCCCCGAGGACGGCGTGACGGCGTACGTCGAGGAGCTGGTCGGCGCCGGCATCGAGGTGTTCAAGCTGCACCTGCAGGTGGGGGAGTTCCACCTCGACGATCCGTTGCTCGACGGCGTCTGGGAGCTCTTGGCGGACACCGACGTCCCGATCGTGGTGCACGCCGGATCGGGCCCGGTGAGCAACGACTTCACCGGTCCCGCGTCGATGCAGCGGCTGCTGGAGCGGCATCCGCGGCTGCCGATCATCGTGGCGCACCTGGGTGCGCCGGAGGTCGTGCGGTTCCTCGCGATGGCCGAGGAGTACGAGCGGGTGCGGCTCGACACCACGATGATGTTCACCGACTTCTTCGGCGTCCCCTTCCCCGACCGGCTGCTGCCGAGGCTGCTCGGCGTGCAACACAAGATCCTGCTCGGGACCGACTTCCCGACCATCCCCTACCCCTACGTGCACCAGCTCGAAGGTTTGGCCCGCCTCGGCCTGGGCGAGGACTGGCTACGCGCGGTCTGCTGGGAGAACGGCGTGGAGTTGTTCGGGCTCAGTCGGTGAGGGGCTGCCAGGCCAGCGCGGCGTACAAGCCGATCTTCGCGCGCTCGGGGTCCGACCCGTCTGGATCGACCAGGTAGACACCCGGCTCCAGGGTGTTGCTGGTCGTCGTGGCCACGGCGAGGAGGGTGCCGTCGGGGCTCCAGGTCAGCGTGGGTGCGGGCAGGCCGACGCAGAAGCACTGTCCGGCATCGAGCAAGGAGGTGACGCTCCCTGTGGTGAGGTCGACAGCACTCGCGGTGAACGCGGTCTCCTCATACCCCTTGAACGGGCGCGGCTCCCCGATGAAGAAGGCGACCGCACCGTTGGTCGGAGACCAGCTCACCGGGCCGAGCACGGTGCCGGGATTCCGGTTGGGCACCACCAGACGGACGTTGCCCGAGTCGATCGTGACGACGTACAGGCCGTCGGCGCCCACGAGGGCGAGTGCCGTGCCGTCGGGCGACCAGGCCGGCGCCCCGACGAGCCCGTCGCCGGCTGCGGGGATCGAGGTGTCTGCCCCGTTCGCCAAGGAGCGCAGCCGCACGTGGTCCCCATCGGTCCAGGCGATGGCGCGGGCGTCCGGCGAGACTGCCGCAGCACAGACATCGTCGGGGCATCGGGTGAGCTGGCGCTGGGTCCCGGTAGCGATGGCCAGCTCCATGATGCGTGCCTGGCCGTCGGCGTAGACGACCTCGGTCCCAGAGGCGGTGAACTGGTACTGCGCGTGGGCAGCCGGGTCCTCGGGCAGGTACGCCGGCTGCGCGCCGCGGATCGCGCGCCAGGCTTCCGCGGGGTTGTCGACGTGGACGTCCAGCCCGAGCAGGACGCCGTTGCGGACGCTCCCCGGCCGGGGAGCGGGCTCGATCGGGTCCGTCCGCGATCCGTTGAGCTGCCACCCTCCGATCACGAGCGCGACCGATGCAGCGATGGCCACCAGCGCCGTCGTCCTCCGCCTGGCGCGTACGTGGCGCAGGTCGGCGTACCGCGTGTGCGCGTCGGGGGCCGACCGCTCGAGCAGCTCCCGGGTGGCGGCCCGGGCCAAGGTGTCGAGGTCGGTCACGGCTGCTCCTCCTGAGTCGCCTGCGGTGTCGCGTCGAGTGCCACGGCAAGCGCGTGTCGGGCCCGGCTCAGGTGCTGCTTGACCGTGCCCTCGCTGGTGCCGAGCGTCGCGGCGATGTCGGCGATCGGCATGTCGTAGACGAACCGCAGCGCGGCGGCCTGTGCCTGACGCTGGGGAAGGCCCCGGACGGCGGTCCAGAACTCCTCGCTGGTCTCGCTCAGCTCGACCGGCGGCGTACGCCGGCCGGCCAGCCGTGCGGTCGCCCGCAGCTCGACCAAGCGGCGCCGGAACTGCGAGACGGCAAGGTTGGCGCAGGTCCGGCGGATCCAGAGGTCGGGTCGTTCGAGCGAGGACACTTCACGCCACCGCCGATAGGCCACCAACATCGCCTCCTGCGCGACGTCCTCGGCCACGTGGGCGGGGCACAGGCCGCGGGCCAGGGCGACCAGCCGTGGCAGCTCGGCGACGTAGAACTCCTCGAAGCTGGCCGTCCGGCCGACGGCGCGGGCGCGTTGGGGCGCCGCCACCTCGGTCCGCGACATCTCGCTCATGACCTCTACCTCGCACGAGACTGCGCTCAGGATGACACCGATGCGAGACTTCGTCGCATGGCGGCCGACTGGGAGCTGGTGCATGCCGAGCGAGCTGCGCTCGTGGAGCTGTTCGGTGAGATCGAGGGTCCGCAGTGGGAGGTCGCGAGCCTGTGCGAGAGCTGGACGGTCCACGACGTCCTGGCCCATCTCGCCAGCGCCCTCGACGTCAGCACGGCCGCGTCGGTGAAGGCGTTCGTCGCGGCCCTGGGCCGTCCGAAGGTGCTGATCGACAACCTCACCCGCGCGTACGCCGTCCGGTCGTCCGCCGAGCTCCTCGCGATCTACGCCCGCCACACCCAGAGCAGGTTCGCCCCGCCGGGGCTGGGCTGGAAGGCCCCGCTGACCGATGTGATGGTGCACCGGATGGACGTGGCGGTTCCCCTCGGCATCGACCCGGCGCGTCCGCCCGAGTCGTGGCGGCCGGTGCTGGAGTTCCTCACCTCGGGGATCCCGATGCTCGGCTCGATGCGCGGCGGGCGCCCCAAGGTCACCTGGCGAGCCACCGATCTCGATTGGACCCGGGGGAGTGGTCCCGAGGTCGCCGGCTCCGCGGAGGACGTGGGGCTGACGCTGGCCGGGCGCGGGCCTCGGATCGATGCGCTCGACGGGCCGGGTTGCGACGCCGTACGCCGCTGGCTCGGGTGACCGGACAAACGGGTTCGGGAATGTCGGGACCCTCGTCTATCGTTCACCCCGTACAACTCAAAAGGGGCTGATCGGTTTCGACTTGGGACGTTAGTTCCAGGGGAAGCGGGTCGAGGAGCCAGCGACATCTCGTAAACGACCGCTGGAAACCACAACTGCCAACGCTAAGCGCAGTTCCTTCGCTCTCGCCGCCTGAGCGGTGATCGAAGCGTCAGACCGGGCATCCGTCTCCGTCCCGGACCCTGGCGTCATCTAGGAGACTTGCTGGTCACCTCCAGTCAGGAGGGGTGACCGGGACTCAAACCTGACTGAGTCTGTCGGCGACGTGTCTGCGCGAGCGCCGGGGCTGAGAACACGACATCGCAGACTGCACCCGGAGAAGACCTGGTTCGACGCTCGAGGACGCGGGTTCGATTCCCGCCAGCTCCACACGTACTTATTCAGGCGTCCTCGCAGAAAACGCGGAGATCTTCGCAGGATTGACGGCCGTTGCGGTGATCCGCGACGGCCGTCTGCTGCGCCGGTTGAGTGTGTGGACGGTAGTCTGCGTTGTGTGTGAACGGTAGTATGGCAACCGTGTGAACGGTAGGGTGGTGGTATGCCCTACCTGCCTCGAGTTGTGGATCTCGAGCTCGACGACCTGCTGTCCGCACTCCCCGCGATCGCGGTGGACGGCGCCAAGGGCGTGGGAAAGACCGAGACCGCGTTGCGTCGGGCGCACCGCGTGTTGGAACTCGACGACCCGGCGCAGTTGGCCACGGTTGCCGCTGACATGTCCTGGCTGGAGTCGCTGGACGGGACCATCCTGATCGACGAGTGGCAGCGGCACCCACCGGTCTGGGACTACGTTCGCCGGCGCGCGGACTCCGGTGTCGGACCGGGCCGGTACCTGCTCACCGGGTCAGCGACCCCCATCGGCGCCGACGTGCACTCAGGCGCGGGCCGCATCGTGCGCCTGCGCATGCGGCCGATGTCCCTGGCCGAGCGCGGCATCGTGGCGCCGACCGTGTCCCTGGGCGACCTGCTGTCGGGGAACAGGCCCGAGGTGAACGGTGAGTCGCCTCTGGGTCTGAAGGACTACGTCGAGGAGGTCCTCGCCTCCGGGTTCCCCGGCATCCGGTCCTTCACCGGCCGCGCCCGACGCCTACAGCTCACCGGCTACCTGGAGCGGATCGTGGACCGGGACTTCCCCGAGCTCGGCCACCAGGTCCGGCGACCAGCGACCCTGCGGGCATGGCTCGCGGCGTACGCAGCCGCTACCGCGACCACTACCAGCTACAACGCGCTGCTCCAGGCCGCCACCGCCGGGCACAGTGAGAAGCCGGCCAAGACGACGACCATCGCCTACCGCGACACCCTCGAGCACCTGTGGCTGCTCGACCCGGTCCCCGGCTGGACACCCGGGCACGGGCACCTCGGCCGGCTCGGTCAGGCGCCCAAGCACCACCTGGCTGACCCCGCCCTGGCCGCCAGTCTGCTCGGCGTGGACGCCGGCAAGCTCCTTTCCGGAGCCGACGCCGGGCCGCCTGTCCCACGTGACGGCACGCTGCTCGGGGCGTTGTTCGAGTCGCTGGTCACGCTCTCCGTCCGCGTATACGCCCAGCCACACGAGGCGCAGGTGTCGCACCTGCGGCTATGGGACGGCCGACACGAGGTCGACCTCATCGTGGAGCGGCCCGACGGGTCGGTGGTCGCGGTCGAGGTCAAGCTCGACGGGGCCATCGACGATGACGATGTGAAGCACCTGCACTGGCTGCGGGACAAGCTGGGGGACCGGCTCCTGGACGCCGTAGTGGTCTCCACCGGTCCGACCGCCTACCGGCGGCCCGACGGCATCGCGGTCGTGCCGGCCGCGCTGCTCGGAGCTTGACGGAGAGGACACTAGCGATCCTTCACGCAGCGAAAGCCCAGGTGGTTGGTGGTGGATCGCACGGCGTGGCCCTGCCGGGCCGCCGGTCGGTAGCGGTGGCAGTACGACGGCGCGCAGATGTGCGAGCCGCCCTTCATGACCTTGCGGTCGGTCTCCACGACCATGTGGGTGGGGTCCGGCCGCGGACCGCAGCACGCGTGGGTGCTCGACTGGTCCGGTCCGCCGGCGTGGTCGGGGGTCCAGTCGGAGACCGTCCACTCCCAGACGTTCCCGGCCACGTCGTGGAGTCCGTACCCGTTGGGCGCGAAGGTGCCGACCGGTGAGGTGCCGGCGCCGTTGAACTGATGCAGCCGCTGGTAGGGGAACTCGCCCTGCCAGGTGTTGGCCATGACCTTGCCGCGGCGGAGGAACTCGTCGCCCCACGGGTAGGTCGCCTGCTCGAGCCCGCCGCGGGCCGCGTGCTCCCACTCGGCCTCGGTGGGGAGCCGCTTGTCGGCCCACGCGGCGTACGCGCGCGCGTCCTCCCAGCCGACGTGGACGACGGGATGCCGGTCGAGACCGTGCAGCGTGGACTGTGGACCGTCGGGGTGCCGCCAGTCGGCGCCGGGTTGCCAGCGCCACCAGCGTCGCCAGTCGTCCAGCGGCACGCGTCCCTGGGTCGGGGTGAACACCTGCGAACCGGGGACCAACTCCTCCGGGCTGGCGTCGGGGAAGTCCTCCGCTGGTGGCTCCTGCTCGGCAACCGTGACGTAGCCGGTGGCCTTGACGAAGCGCCGGAACTCGGCGTTGGTCACCGGGTGCTCGTCCACCCACAGCGCGTCGACCTCCACCTGGGTGACCGGTTGCTCCTCGGGGTAGAAGTCGGTCGACCCCATGCTGAACCGGCCGCTCGGCACGGCGACCATGCCTCGGGGTGGGGCCACGACACATCCTCCCAGGACCAACGACGATCGCGCTGGGGCCAGGATGCCGCACGCCCAGCCGGAAGCTGGCTCGGGGCTCGCCACGCCAAGGCGGGCATCACGGTCTCCGCATCAGGCAGGTCGAGCCGGCGAGCGCGATGACCCTGCCGTCCGCGTCCACGATCCGTGCGGACGCGACCATCGTGGTGCGGCCTTCGTGGTCGACCTCGGCCGTGCAGATCAGAGGTCCGCCGGAGACGAGGGCCGGCCGCAGGAATCGGACGTTGAGCTCGCCGGTGACGTAGCCGACACCCACGGGGAGCATCGAGTGGACCGCGCAGCCCATCGCGGTGTCCACCATCGCCGCCAGGACTCCGCCGTGGACGATGCCGAACGGATTGAGGTGGTACTCGCCGACGTCGAGCCGGAAACTGGCCCGGCCGGGGTCGGCCGCGATCGGCTCGAGGCCCAGCGTCCGGACGGCGGGAGGAACGGGAAGTTCGCCGGCGCCGATGGCCCGCAGGATGCTGAGCCCGTCTCGGTCCAGGCCGGCGAGGGCGGTGGGAGCGGGGTCGTCCCACCCATACGTGCGCTGACGCGTGTCGATCGACATGTGTGACTCCTTTGTCAGGTGTTCGGGTTTGCCAGGTGTGCGGCACGCTCGAGCGACGCCCGCACCACCCAGGGGTGAATCGCGCGGACGAAGGTGGAGTACGCGCGGCCACGTCGGTCGTGCAGCGTGACCACGGTGCTCACGACGACACGTCCCGGCTCGACGAGGACGGAGGCGCGGAAGTCGAGGTGGCCGTGGTCGGACCCCACCAGGACCTCGTCGTCTGTGCGGGAGATGACGTCGAACGCGTGGTTGCCCCCGGGCGCGATACCGACCAGCGGGACCAGCGCCTCGCGCACGGCGAAGAGGGTGCGGACCCAGCGCGGCGGTGCGCCGAAGATCGCCGCTGCCCACGCGCGTGGGTCGCGTCGCGGGACGTCGCTCGCCAGGTCGATGGCGTACGCATCCGACCAATCGACTCGTGCGAGGCAACCTGCCGACAGCGTCGTCGACGGCACCGGGATCGGGTACGCGCGGCGCGTAGGGAAGTGTGCGTTCATGGTGCTCCTTCCATACGCCTCCGTATGGAGGCATGCCATACGGTAGCGTATGGACATGGCGAAAGTGAAGCGTGAATCCTTGGGACGGTCGGACTGGGTCGAGGCTGGGCTCAAGGCGCTGGCCCGAGGAGGTGTGCCCGCGGTCGCCGTCGAGCCGCTGGCCAAGGAGCTCGGCGCGACGAAGGGCAGCTTCTACTGGCACTTCGCAGATCGGAACGCACTGCTCGAGGCCATCCTCGAGCGCTGGGAACAGCGCGACACCGAGCTGGTCATCGCCGCGATCGACGAGACCGGCGATGCCACCACGCGGTTGCGCGCTCTGCTCCGCGTCGCGTTCACGTCGGTGCTCGCCAACTCCGCTGATGGTCGGGGGAGTGTCGAGCTCGCCCTCCAGGCCAGCGCTGCGCATCCGCTCGTAGCCGCCACTCTGGATCGCGTGACCGCGCGACGGCTCGGACAGCTCACCGCACTCTTCGTGGCCCTGGGATTGTCGCCGAGCGCGGCCCGCGACCGCGGCCTGCTCGCCTACACGGCGTTCCTCGGCCACGTGCAACTCGCGCACGCGACTCCCGAGCTGTTGCCCAAGGGACGCGCATACTCCGCGCACGTCAACCGGACTGTCGAAGCGCTCGTCCGAGTCGGATCATGAGGGGTATGTCGCTTGATCCGCCCACGCTCACCACGGCCCGGCTGCAGCTGCGGCCGTTCGAGAAGGACGACCTGGGGCCGTTGTTCGAGCTGCACAGCAGCGCCGAGATCCTTCGCTACTGGGACGCGCCGCCATGGACGGACCGCTCGCGTGCCGAACGGTTCCTGGCGGTCTGTCGGCGACTGGCCGAGGACGGCTCCGGCGTACGGCTCGCCATCGACCTGGTCTCGGACGGCGACTTCATCGGCTGGTGCGGGCTCTCGCGGTGGAACCCCGACTTCCGGAGCGCCTCGTTGACGTACTGCCTGAGTGACCGCGCGTGGGGTCGGGGCTATGCGACCGAGGCGGCAGACGCGCTGGTGCAGTGGGGTTTCGACACCCTCGACCTCAACCGGGTCCAGGCCGAAGCCGACACCCGCAACACGGCATCGGTGCGAGTGCTGGAGAAGCTCGGCTTCGTCCACGAGGGGACGCTCCGCGAGGACTGCGTCGTGAACGGCGAGGTCTCCGACTCGTTCGTCTACGGACTCCTTCGTCGGGACCGACGCACGGCCACCGCCGGGTCGGGTCGATGACCGCGCCGCCGCCGATGGGAGACGGCGTGGTCCGGACCGCGGCGGCGGGCGGCTGCGCGGCGGTCGTCGCGGGCCTGGCTACTGCCGTGCTCGGCCGCCTGGCGATGAGCCTGCTGGCTGCACGCAACCCGGAGGACGCCGGGACCTTGTCCGACGACGGGTTCGTGATGGGTCAGCTGACGCTCGGCGGTACGGCGCAGCTGACTGCGACGGTCCTCCAGTTGGGCATGGTGGGGGCCGGGCTGTATCTCCTCCTGCGGCCCTTCCTCCTGGGCACCGGTGCGGTGCGGGTCGTGACCTCGGCGCTCGGGTTCGGCGTGACCATCGCGGCGCTCCTCGTCCACCCGGACGGCGTGGACTTCACCCGTCTCGAGCCGCTCTGGCTCGGGATCGCCCTGTTCGTGGCCCTTCCCGTCCTGGTGGTGGCGCTCTTCGCCGCGCTGGCCGAGCACTGGCTGCGCGAGGACTCGTGGTTCATGACCGCCCGGCGTTCGCATGTGGCGCCCCTGCTCGTCACGTGGGTCTGCGCTGGCATCGGGCTGATTCTGCTGGCCCCGCTCTTCCTCATCACCCTCGCGATGGTCGCGTTCAACGACCGGTCCCGCGACGAGTTCCATGGGAAGCGCGCCCTCCCCATGGGATTGCGTCGTGCGGGCCAGGCGCTGCTGGTGGCGATCGCGGGGCTCGGCACGATCTCGCTGGCCGGCGACATCTCGACCATCCTGGGCTGAGGCGCCCTCGGGCCTGCTTTGAGATGTCAAGGACAGGCTCACGGGCGGCGCCTAGGATCGTGGAGTGGCGACCTCCGGGGGTGCGGCGCCCGGGAGCCTGGCGGGGCGCTCCTCGGCACTGCTGGGCTCGCTCGTCGCGATGCCCGCAGACGCCGCCACCCACGCGATCGTCGAGCGACATCTCGAGGTCACCGCGACCCTGCTCGGCCGCGACTGGATGACCCTCGTCCAGCACGTGCTCGACGACGAGGGCATCGCTCCGGGCGGTGTCGCTTGGCGGGCCGGCTACGCCCTGCACCACCTCGGACATCTCGGCGACGCCCTCCGCGTCGTGGCGTACGCCGACCCCGGCGGGGCCGACGAAGCCGACTCGGCGCGGCTCGCCGGCATGCGGTCCGCGCTCGCCTGGGGACGCGGTGAGCTCGAGACCTGCCGCACCAGTGCGGAGGAGGCGCTCAAGTACGCGCGGGTCGCCGGCGATCCCGGAGCGGAGGCCAGCGCGTGGGTGGCGAACGCGATGCTGGCCGCCTTCGACGGCGACCGGGACCTCAACCTGCACTGCTACGAGCGCGCCCTGGCCCTCGCCGAGGAGGCCGGCGACCTCCAGACGTTGGAGCGGACCTGGAACAACCTCGGCTCACGCTCGCTCGACGAGGGCCGCTACACCGAGGCCCTCCAGCACCTCCAGCGCGGACTGGAGGTCAACGAGCGCACCGGCCACCTCTCCGGGCTGGCCATCCTGCGTCACAACATCTCCGAGGCGCTGCTCGGGCTCGGTCGCCTCGACGAGGCGCTGGTCGAGTCCGACACCGCCCGCGACCTGTGGACCTCGCTGGAGGCGCCCAGTGCCTCGGTGTCCTGGCAGCTCCAGGGCGACGTACAGCTCGCGCGCGGCAACGCCACGCAGGCGGCGATGGCCTACGCGCAGGCCGCGCGGCTGGCCGCGAGCGAGAACAACGCGCAGTACCACGCCGGCGCCTTGGCCGGGCAGGCCGTGTCGCTGGTCGGCACCGATCCGACCCGGGCCGCCGCCCTGGTCGAGGAGGCGTTGCGGGTCGTACCGCCGGTCGGGCACGCGACGCCCGTCGTCGCCGCCGGCTGGGTGCGGCTCGCCGCGGGAGACGTGGCGGAGGCCGAGTCACTCGCGGCTCGCGCGGTCGAGCTGGCCACCCTCCATCGCGACCTGCCGCGGCTCGCCGACGCTCTCCAGCTCGGCGCGCTGGCCCGCGCCGCGTCCGATGCGCGCGGGGACGACGAGCGGGTCGACGCGCAGCTACGGGAGGCCGGTGACATCTGGCGGGAGCTCGGCAACCCGCTGCGCGTGCTCACGAACGAGATCGTCGTGGCCCAGCGGCGCCGCGACCGGCTGACGGCCACCGTGGCCCGCGACGAGTTGCGCTCGCTCGGTGTGCACGACGACATCTGGCGGGTCGCCGGCCCCCTCCGGGCCGTGGCCCGACCGCAGGCCGCCGACGAGATCCGCGTGCACGTGCTGGGCCAGTTCGGCGTGGAGGTCGGTGGCCAGGTGCTACCCGCCTCGGCGTGGCCCTCGCGCAAGGCCCGTGATGTGCTCCGGGTGCTGGCCTGTCGGGGTGAGCGCGGCATCGCCCGCGAGCGGCTCGGCGCCCTCGTCTGGCCCGATGCTGCCGCGGTCGGCAACCGGCTCTCCGTGGCGCTCTCGCACATCCGCTCGGTGCTCGATCCGGGACGCCGGCTCACGGACTCCGTGGTGGTGAGCGACGGTGGCGTGGTCCGGCTCGACCTGCGGCACGTCTCGGTCGACCTGGTCGACTTCACCGACGCAGCCCGAGCTGCACTCGCGGCGGCCAAGTCCGGCTCCGCGCGCGCCGTACCCATGCTCGAAGGCGCCGCGGCGATGCACGCCGGCGAGCTGCTCGAGGACGCCGAGGGCGTCGACCGGGTCGACTGGATGGTGGCCGAGCGTGAGGAGGTCCGCCTCGTCGGACGCGAGGTTCTGCACACGCTCGCCGAGGTGCTCGCCGAGAGTGACGAGCCTGCCGAAGGTCTGCATTGGTACGCCCGACTGCTCGCGCACGACCCGTACGACGAGGCGACGTACGCTGCGCTGATCTCGCTCCTGGTCCGGCTCGGCCGGTACGGCGAGGCGCGGCGTCACCATCGCACCTACGTGCTGCGCATGGACGAACTCGGTGTGCCCGCGACCGCCTGGGAGGCGCTCGCCGGCGGGTGATCTGGTGCGGGTCCTCAGGCGCTCCGGCGCCCGGCCGCCGCGAGCTCGTCGGCGTCGCAGACCTCGATCCGCAGCTCCCGGACCTCACGGACGGCCTGGCTGCGCGCGTTGCGCCGCTCGAGTCGCAGGGTCGCCGGCGCGCCGTCGAAGACCAGGAACGACAGCTCGGAATCACCGCTGAACAGCGGCAGCAGGTTCCCCGGGCGGTCGGCCAGGTGCCACCGGCTGGCCCCGATCCCGGATCGGAGCCGCAGCCGCAACCGGCTCCCCGGGGCGACCCCCACGACCGTGCCGGGGCGCGGGTCGGCGAGGGTGACGACGTTCGGGAGGGAGCGGGAGGTGGCCATGCCCGGAGCCTGCCCCGAGGGCCTTTCAGGTTTCTTTCACCGCTGTGATCCCGCTCTGCTGTGGCGCGGGGGAGGGATGATGGGCCGGTGCAGGTGCGCCCGGCCGAGACGGCCGATCTCGACGACGTACGCCGGCTGTTCCGCGCGTTCGTCCAGTGGCATCACGGTCGGCAGGGGACGGATCTCGACCGGGTGCTGAGGTACTTCGACGAGACGGCGTGGGCCGCGGAGCTGACCGGGCTCCCCGGCGCCTACGCGCCCCCCGACGGCGCGCTCCTCGTGGCAGAGCTCGACGGGGCAGAACTCGACGGGGGAGTCGCCGGCTGCGTGGCCTTGCGACGGGTCGACGATCGGCGGTGCGAGATGAAGCGGATGTACGTCGACGACGCCGGCCGGGGACACGGCATCGGGCGTGCGCTGGGTGAGGCGATCGTGGTTGCCGGCCGGGAGGCGGGCTACCGCGAGATGTACCTCGACACCAGCCCCAAGCAGCACGAGGCGATCGGGCTCTACCGCAGCCTGGGCTTCACCGAGACCGAGCCCTACTACGACGTACCGGCCGAGCTGCGCGACTGGCTGGTGTACTTCAAGGCGGACCTGACCACTAGCTGAGCAGGCCGAGCGAGGCTGCGTGCCGGCGTACGGCGTCGGAGTCGGCGGCGAGGACGAAGGGAACGGTGTCGTCCCATTCGTCGGAGACCTGCTCGACCCGGCCGTCGCCGGGGTCGAGGCGCACCTCGCGGATGTAGACGGCCAGGATCCGGTCGGGGTACTCCCGCACGATGTCGGCGTAGATCCGTGGATCCTCCTCCCCGGAGTCGCCGATCAGCACGAACGGCAGGTCCGGGTGCAGGTCGAGGACCTCGCGGATCCGACCGTGCTTGGGCTCCCGCCGCCCGGCGCTCCCGAGCAGGTCGCGGAGCAGCACCGGGCCGAGCGGGAAGTCGCGGTGCCGGAGGAAGGCGACCAGGAACGCGTGGAGGTTCCACGGGCTGGAGGAGACGTAGAAGACCGGGTTCACCTCGGCGGCGAGGTCGCGGTAGAGCGCCGGCGCCCCCTCGAACGGCGTCCGGGTGAGCGCCGAGCCGGTCAGCGTCTGACGCACCATGTGGCCCAGGCGCTGGACTCCGGTCTCGAGGATGGTGTCGTCGACGTCCGAGATCACGCCGAACTTCGCGTCGCCGCCCGCGACTCGGACCCGCACTGGGGTGGTGTGCGCCGAGGTGACGCCGCGGTACGGCGCCGCGAGCTCGACCGTGCCCTCCGTCCACGGACTCTCGAGCCCGGTGGGTTGGAGCCGGACCAGGAAGTACCCCTCTTCGTCGCTGGTGACCTCAGCCGTCGTACCGGACAGGCTGATCCGAAGCGGAACGCCAGGCAGTTCGTCGGTCACGAAGCCGCGCAGGGTACGGCGAAGCGCCGCCCCGGCACCCTCGCCGGCGACCGCGTCGCTCGGCGGCGGATCGTCGAGCACCCGTCCGCGCACCACCACGCCCTGCGGCCCGCCATGGCCCACGTAGGTCTCGATGCGGAAGTCCTGTGGCGCTCGATTGCGCCGCAGGCGCATGGAGTCCCATGCTCGCTCGATCGCGTCGGCCCAGCGGCTCGCACCCACGTTTATCTCACCGGCTCGAGGGCGCCGAGGAAGACGGTCCGGCCGCCGGATAGTGGCTGGGCGGTGATGGTGAGCTGCACGGTTCGCTCGGTGCCGTCGGCGCAGAGGACCGGCACGGTGACGGGTGAGCCCAGCAGGGGGCTGCGGCCGTTGATCTGGTGGAGCGTGAAGCCGGCCAGATGAGCTTGGCGGTAGCGCGACGGGATGATCCCGAGCACCCGACGGCCCACCAAGCCGCCGCGCTCGTAGCCGAGCAGGTCGAGGGCGGGACGGCTGACCGCGACGATCACGTCGTAGTCGTCGATGGCCACCAGCGGAGTAGTTGCCTCGGCTACGGCACTCTCGTCCCAAGGCAGCTGCTCGGTGTCCAGGAATGAGCGGCTCGACATGGCGGTGAGCCACGGTCGGGCGGTGCCGCCCGCGGTCTGGCGGGCGACCTCGCCCGTGACCCAGTGCCGCAGCTCCTGCATCTCAGGTTGGGTCGGGGGTGTGAGCAGCGCGCCGGTCGTGGCGAGCTGGCGAGCGCGGTCGAGGGCGGCATCGAGCACCGGGAACCGCTCCACCAGGTGGGGCGGGATGAGGAGTTCGACGCGGTCGGCGGTGACCAACGGCTCGGTCGCTCCGGCCATCAGCTCGTCGGGCGCGGTGCCGAGCTCGAGCCGGGGCAACTGGTCCTCCAGCAGCGCGAGCAACTCACTCGCCACAGCATGCCGCTGGAGGACATCGCTCACGTCGCCGCCGGGAACCTCCAGGTCGAGCAGCAGGCAGTCGCGGAGCAGGGCGCCGGCGTGCTCGAGCCACGCCGACATCAACAGCAGGGGTACGGCGAGCAGCTCGACGCGGATCTCGTCGTCGAGGCGCGGTGCTGCGAGGTCGGACGTGTCCGGCGCCGCCACCTCGCCCTCGGGCCGGCCACCGAGCTCGAACCAGACGACCTTGCCGTCCTCGCGGAGCTCGGAGCCCCACCGGGTCACCGACTGGGCGAGCAGCTTGAGGCCACGTCCGGTGCCCGAGACGGTGTCGAAGTCACGGGTCCGTGGGAGGTGCGAGCTGCCGTCGACGACCTCGACCCGCACGTACCCGGCGTCCATCCGGGCCGACAGTTCGACCGTCGTACCGGCATGCACCAGTGCGTTGGTGACGACCTCGCTGACGGCCTGCTCCGCCTCGTCGACCAGGTCGTGGAACCCCGCTTCGGTGAGCCAGGCACGGATCGTGCGGCGGGCGTCGGGAACGCTGGAGGGCTGGGCAGGCAGGACACGGCGAGACTCGCGTGTGTCCCCGTCCACTCGTCTGTTGTACCCCATGCGAGCCCGCCCGAACGGCTCATCTGAGAACGTGGACCCATGCGCGTTCCGGGCTGCGTGTTCTGCTCCATCGTCGCGGGCGAGAACGACGCCGAGCGGGTCCTCGAAAACGATGCCTTCGTGGCCTTCCTCGACCAGCGACCGGTCTTCAAGGGCCACGTCCTGCTGGTCCCCCGAGACCACGTGGACACGTTGCCGGACCTGCCCGCCGACCTGCGCGACGGGTTCCTCGACGCAGCACAGCGGATCGCGACCGCCGTCGTGTCCGGTCTCGGCGCACAGGGCAGCTTCGTGGCGATGAACAACGTGGTCAGCCAATCGGTGCCGCACCTGCACCTGCACGTGGTGCCACGCACCAAGGGCGACGGCCTGCGCGGCTTCTTCTGGCCACGCACGAAGTACGACGACGACGCCGACCGCGCGTCGTACGGCGCGCGGCTGCGCGCCGCTCTGGGGCAATAAAGGTCCCCCCGAATCGGTCCCGCGAGGGTCTTCCCCCTATCGTGGCGGCCCATGGGTCGATACGACGGTCGCGTTGTCGTGGTCACGGGTGCCGCTCAAGGCATCGGGTTCGGGTGTGCCAGCCGGTTCGCCGAGGAGGGCGCGTCGGTGGCGGTGGTGGACCTCGACGAGGCCGCAGCCGCCGCGGCGGCCGCGAAGCTGCCCCTCCAGGGTGAGGCGAAGGCGATCGGCATCGGCGCCGACGTGAGCGATGCCGAGGCAGTGGATGCCGCGGTCGCTCGCGTCGTCGAGGAGCTCGGCGGGATCCACGTCCTGGTCAACAACGCCGGCATCACGCGGGACAACCTGCTCTTCAAGATGACCGAGGCCGACTGGGACCTGGTGATGGGGGTGCACCTCAAGGGTGCGTTCTTGATGACCAAGGCCGCCCAGAAGCACTTCGTCGAGCAGAAGTACGGCAAGATCCTCAACCTCTCGAGCGTCAGCGCGCTCGGCAACCGCGGGCAGGCCAACTACTCCGCGGCCAAGATGGGCATCCAGGGCTTCACCCGCACCCTCGGCATCGAGTTGGGCCCGTTCGGGATCAACGCCAACGCGATCGGGCCCGGCTTCATCGCCACCGAGATGACCGATGCGACCGCCCGGCGGCTCAAGATGGAGCCCGAGGAGCTGCGCCGCCTCAACGCCGAGGCCAACCCGGTCCGCCGGGTCGGCGAGCCGGCCGACATCGCCGCTGCGGCGGCGTTCCTGTGCAGCGACGAGGCGTCGTACATCACCGGCCAGACGTTGTACGTCGACGGCGGCGCCAAGCTCGGTTGACCCGAATCATCCGCGAAATCACCCCAGATCGACCCGTGTCCTCCCTCAGGACGTCGGCGCGCCTCCCGATGAGTGGAGGCGGGTGGGCGCACCATCGAAGTCCACCAGTTCAGTAGAGAACTACCCAGGGCCATGTCAGAGCCCCGATCGGAGTCCACTGTGCGAACCCGCGCCGTGACCGCCAAGGCCGCAGCGGCCGCCCTCGCCACCTCCCTCCTCCTCGCCGCGTGCGGCGACGGCGACGGGTCGGACGAGAAGTCGGCCGACGGCCCCGAGGCCCAGAACGTCGCCGCCGGCTCCACGCTCGACTCGACCTGGCCGCTCACCGGCCTCCCGGTCACCGGAGACGACGAGGCCGCACAGGACCACCCGGTGATGGTGCTCAAGATGGACAACACCTACGCCAGCGCGCCCCAGCAGGGGCTGAGCTCGGCGGACCTGGTGGTCGAGGAGCTGGTCGAGGGCGGGATGACCCGGCTCGCGGCGTTCTACTACTCCAAGATCCCCGGCGACGTGGGCCCCGTGCGCTCGATGCGGGCCAGCGACATCGGCATCGTCTCGCCGGTCGACGCTGACGTGGTCACCTCCGGAGCGGCGCAGGTGACGCTCAACCGGATCACCAGCGCGGGCATCGACTACTTCACCGAGGGCGACAAGGGGTTCTATCGCGAGTCGAGCCGCTCCGCGCCGTACAACCTGTTCACGAACATGTCCGAGACCGTCACGCTGGCTGACCAGGACGGCCCGAAGCGGCCCGCCGACTACCTGCCGTGGGGTGCGGAGGAGGACTTCCCGCAGGGCCAGCCGGCCCGCACCCTGGCGGCGTCGTTCTCCGGTGGCCACACCACCAACTGGACCTTCAAGAACGGCGCGTACGTCAACGAGAACACCTACGCCGGTGCGGGCGATGAGTTCCCCGCCGACACGGTGCTGGTGCTGCGGGTCAAGGTCGGCGACGCCGGCTACCGCGACCCCGCGGGCAACCCGGTCCCGGAGACGCACTTCACCGGCCAGGGCCAGGCCCTGATCTTCCACGACGGCCGGCTGGTGCGCGGTCAGTGGACCAAGGACGGCCTCGACGACACGATCGACCTGCGCACCGAGGCCGGCGGGCTCACCGTCCCGGCCGGGCACGTCTGGATCGAGCTGGTGCCGGCAACCGGCGGCAAGGTCACCTTCGGCAAGTAGGACAGGCTCAGGACGTCGCGGACGCCCACTCCGGCGAGACGCCGGAGTCGGCCTGCGCTTCGAACCCGGCGATGATGAAGCCGATCGCCGCCTCGACCCGGGCCGCGGCGACCTCGGGGTCCTCGGAGGTCGCGACCGACTCCCCGGCCGAGGACATCGCTCCGAAGAAGATCCGGGCGAAGGTCTGCACCATTCCCTCGTCGAGCTCCCACGAGCCGGCGTCCAGCACCGCGCGGACGATGTCGATGACGGTGGCGAAGGTCGAGCGTTCCTCCTGCTCGCGATAGCGCTCGTAGCCGAGGACCGCGGGTCCCTCCTGGATCACGATCCTGCGGTAACGCGGCTCCTGTACGACGGCCAGGAACGCGCGGAGGCCGCTCTGCGCCTTCTCCCATGGGTCCTGGCGATCCTGGAGCGCCTTCTCGATCTGCGTCGAGGCATCGGTCTCGACCCGTTCGAAGACGGCCTCGAACAGCGCCTGCTTGCCGCTGAAGTGGTGGTAGAGCGCACCCTTGGTGACCTCCGCGCCCCCGACGATCTGGTCGAGCGAGGTGGTGGCGTAGCCGTGCTCGGTGAAGAGTGCCTCGGCGACGTCCACCAAGGCTCGCTTGGTCGAGGCGGAGTACTGCTGGTGTCGGCTGGCACCCGGCTCCGCCGTGGCCTGGGGCACCAGGCGGGTCACCGAGGAAGGCATTCCGCGAGGCTACTGACCGACCGCCGGTATGGCGAGGGTCACAGGGATCGGGGTCCGGTTCACCAGAATTCGGTAGCAATTGGTCGGGAGCCGCGCGCGCCGCCGTACATCCGCAGGATGGCCCTGGACGAGCCCGACCCCACGCCACGGAGGAACCTGGTGCGTACCGCCTGCGCCGTCATCGCGGCGGGAGCCGTCACGGCCCTGCTCGCCGGCATCCCGTCCACCGCGACCGCGGCCGCATCGGCCCCGGTGGCCGCGCCCGCCGCAGCGCTCGCGCTCGCACCGGGAGTGACGGCGTTCTACGAGATGAACGAGCCGGCGGGTACGACGGTGATGCGCGACAGCGGTCCGGACGGCAACGACGCCGCGGTCGACCCCACCGGCGTGAGCTCCGGCTTCGCCTTCGACGGGGCCACCGGCTACAGCTGGTCCCGGCGCCCACCCGCCGATCCGCCGGCAGAGCCGCAACGGGTCATCCAAATCCCCGACAGCGCCGACCTCGAGCCCGGGAGCGGAACGTTCACGATCGAGCTGCGCTACCGCACCGCGGAGAGCTACGGGAACATCACGCAGAAGGGCCAGGCCCAGACCCCCGGTGGCCAGTGGAAGATCCAGTCGCCCGGAGGAGTCCCGTCGTGCCTGTTCAAGGGGTCCGAGGGACAGGTGGCGACCGGTGCGCTGACGCCGCTGAACGACGAGCAGTGGCACAACCTGACCTGCACGCTCACTCCGACCGGCGTGACGATGTACGTCGACGGTGAGTTCCGCAACCGCAAGAACGGCCCGACCGGCACCATCGACAACAGCTTCCCGATGACCGTCGGCGGCAAGATCGACTGCGACCAGATCAAGGTGACCTGCGACTACTTCACGGGGCAGATCGATTACCTCAAGATCACCAAGGCCGCGAACCTCACGCCGACCGCCGGCTGGACCAACTCGTGCTTCGGGCTCAGCTGCACCTTCGACTCCTCCGCCTCCGTGGACCCCGACGGCAGCATCACCCGCTACGTCTGGGACTTCGGCGACGGGCAGACCTCGACGGCGGCGAACCCCTCGCACACCTATGCGGCGCCGGGCACCTACAACGTCCGTCTGACGGTCACCGACAACCAGGCCGTCACCGATCGCGAGAACGGCACGGTCACCGTCGAGGACACCGGCCCGATTGAGAGCCCGATCGAGTTCGTCGACGCGGTGACCTCGGCCGCCAACACCAGCAGGCCGACCGTGACGGTGCCCGCGACCGCGGCGCCCGGCGACCGGTTGCTGATGGTGCTGAGCCACAACAACCTCGCGCGCACGGTCTCCGCTCCGACCGGGGTCACCGGCTGGACCCAACTCGACAGCGTCACCGCCGCCACCATGGGGACGGTCGCGTGGACCAAGGTCGTCGAGCCGGGCGACCCCGGCAAGGCCGTGACGGTGCCGCTCAGTGGCAACGCGAAGTACACGCTGACCCTGGCCGACTACACCGGCACCGCCACGTCGACCTCCGTCCCGTTCGGCAGTGCGAACTTCATCGCGACGACCAGCTCGCGTCGTACTCCCGTCGTCACGGCCGCCGCCGGCGACTGGGCGGTGTCCTTCTGGACCGACAAGTCCAGCACCACGACCGCGTGGACGCCGGCCGGCACGGTCACGCCCCGGGCCGCGGCCTGCGGCGCGGACGGCGGTCGGATCTGCAGCCTGCTGGCCGACTCCGGCGCGGCGCTCCCGCCCGGTCCGTACGGCGACATCGAGGCCACGACCAACGCCCCCTCCGACATGGCGACGATGTGGACGTTCGTGCTGAGGCCGCTGACGGACGGTCCGCAACCCAACGAGCCACCCACCGCGGCGTTCTCCGCCGACTGCACGTTGCTCGACTGTGACTTCGACTCCTCCGACTCCACCGACACCGACGGCACCATCGCGTCGTACGCCTGGGACTTCGGTGACGGGCACACCTCGACCGAGGCCGACCCGACGCACTCGTTCGCGAGCGCGGGCACCTACCAGGTGGAGCTGACGGTCACCGACGACAACGGCGACTCCGACGTCGCGACGGTGCCTGTCGTCGTACAGGGCGCACCGCCGGCGAGCCAGGTCGCGTACGTCGCCTCCGCGTCGACGCAGGCCAACAGCAACGCCCCGAAGGTCACGGTGCCCGCCGCGGTCGCGGCCGGCGACCGGCTCCTGCTCGCCCTCAGCTACAACAACTCCGACCGGACCACGAGCGCGCCGACCGGCGTCACCGGCTGGACCGAGCTGGACAGCGTCGTCGCCGGTGACATGCGGACGGTCTTCTGGGCCAAGGTCGCGCAGGCCGGCGACGGGGGCAAGCAGGTGACGATGCCGCTCAGTGGCTCGGCGAAGTACACCGCGACCGTCGCGGCGTACGCCGGAGTCGACCCGGCCGCTGCCCTCACCGTCGCCCGGGCCGCGGACACCGCGAACCACGCCAACCGGGTCACGCCGGCCGTCACTGCGCCCGAGGGTGCCTGGGTGGTGTCGTACTGGGCCGACAAGTCGACCGCGAGCACCGCGTGGACGCCTGCGGCCTCGGTGACCGGCCGGGAGCAGGCCTGTGGTGCCGACGCCGGCCACATCTGCAGCCTGTTCGCCGACTCGGGACAGGTCGTGACCGCCGGTTCGTACCCGGGCGTCACCGCGATCACCAATGCCGCCTCCAACAAGGCGACCACCTGGTCGATCGTGCTGCCGACTGCGCCCTGATCGTTGGTCCTGACCGTCCGGCATGATGGCGTCATGGCTGACCGGACGGCAGAGGTGCGGGCCGGGATGCTGCTCGTGGCGACACCGCAGCTGCTCGACCCGAACTTCGTCGACACCGTCGTGCTCATGCTCGACGTCGACGAGGGCGGCGCCCTCGGCGTGGTCCTGAACCGACCCTCGGGGATCCCGGTGGCCGAGGTGCTCGAGACCTGGGGAGAGATCGCCTCCGAGCCCGAGGTGCTCTTCCGCGGCGGACCGGTCAGCACCGAAGGCGCGCTCGCAGTGGGGCTGCTGCGCGACCAGGACGACGTGCCGGTCGGGTTCCGCGAGGTCGACGGCCCGCTCGGCCTGCTCGACCTCGACACCCCCGTCGAGCTGGTCACCGGCACGCTCGCCGGAATGCGGGTCTTCGCCGGCTACGCCGGGTGGGGCGCCGACCAGCTGGCCGCCGAGATCGACGAGGGCAGTTGGTACGTCGTTCCCGGCGAGGCGGTGGACGTGTTCCGGCTCGACCCGGGAGAGCTGTGGCGCGACGTACTCCGCCGACAGCCCGGTGAGCTGGCCTGGCACTCGACCAGACCCGCAGACCCCGAACTCAACTGACTGACGATGGTTGAGCCGCGAGCGTAGCGAGCGTGTCGAAACCCCCGCAGCGTAGGCACCGGGCCTAGTAGGTGCCCGGCGCACGGCGGTTTCGACACCGTCGGCGCTGGCGCGCCTCCGGGCTCAACCACCGGCGAGACGACGTAGGGTGGCCCGGTGAGCATCGGGTTCGGGACGCAGACGGCGGTCGACACCGACGTCCGCCACGAGGAGCGGACCGTCCCGACCGATGAGGGCGATCACGAGCGGTTCTCCCACTACGTCGACAAGGACAAGCTCACCGAGGCGATGGTCATGGGCACCCCCGTGGTGGCCCTGTGCGGCAAGGTCTGGGTCCCCAGTCGGGCTCCCGAGAAGTTCCCGGTCTGTCCGGAGTGCAAAGAGGTCTGGGAGTCGCTCCAGGGCGACGGCGGCGACTCGGGCTCCGCCGAGTGACGGGCGGCGACGAAGCCGCGCACCTCGCCCCCGGACTCGGTCCGGCGTGGCCGGAGCGCGCGGCCTGGGGCACGGCGACGCCGTTGCGGGCCTGGCAGACCGCGGCGATGACGCAGTACTTCGACGCCCTCCCGCGCGACTTCCTCGCGGTCGCCACGCCGGGCGCCGGCAAGACCACCTTCGCACTGTCGGTCGCAGCCGAACTGCTCGGCCGCCGCCAGGTCGATCGGATCACCATCGTCGCGCCGACCGAGCACCTCAAGCTTCAGTGGGCCGAGGCCGCCGCCCGGGCGGGGATTCCCATCGACCCGGCGTACTCCGCGGGCAAGGGCAAGACGGCCAGCGACTACCTCGGCATCGCGGTCACCTACGCCGGAGTCGCGGTCAACCCGCTGGCGCTGCGGATCCGCACCGAGCGGTTCAAGACCCTGGTCATCCTCGACGAGGTCCACCACGCCGGCGACGCGCTGGCGTGGGGCGAGGGAGTGCGCGAGGCGTTCGAGCCCGCGCATCGCCGGTTGGCGCTCACGGGCACGCCGTTCCGCTCCGATGTGAACCCGATCCCGTTCGTGTCCTATGCGCCCGGCTCCGACGGGGTGCCGCGCTCGGAGGCCGACTACACCTACGGGTACGCCGAGGCGTTGGCCGACCGGGTGGTCCGGCCCGTGCTGTTCATGGCCTACTCCGGCGAACTCCAGTGGCGCACCCGCGCCGGTGACGAGATCGCCGCCAGGCTCGGTGAGCCGCTGACCAAGGACCTCACCGCGCAGGCGCTGCGGACCGCCCTCGACCCCGAGGGCGCCTGGATCCCCTCCGTGCTCTCCGCGGCCGACAAGCGGCTCTCCGAGGTGCGACGCCACGTGCCCGACGCTGGTGCGATGGTGATCGCGTCCGACCAGGACGCCGCCCGCGCGTACGCCAAGATCTTGAAGTCCCTCACCGGAGAGGCGCCGACCGTGGTGCTCTCCGACGAGAAGGGCGCCTCGAAGAAGATCGCCGAGTTCTCCTCCGGTGAGGGTCGCTGGATGGTCGCGGTCCGGATGGTCTCCGAGGGTGTCGACGTACCCCGCCTCGCGGTCGGCGTCTACGCGACCAGGACCTCCACGCCGCTGTTCTTCGCCCAGGCGGTGGGCCGGTTCGTCCGGGCCCGCGGCCGTGGCGAGACCGCGTCGGTCTTCCTGCCCTCGGTGCCCAGCCTGCTCACCTACGCCGCCGAGCTCGAGGTCGCTCGCGACCACATCCTGGGCCGCCGCGTCGCCGACGAGGGAGACATCTTCGCCGCCGAGGACGCGCTGCTCGCCCAGGCGCAGGCCGGCGAGGCCGCCTCGGCCGAGCTGGAAGCCCTGCCCTTCGAGGCGCTCGGCTCGCAGGCGCACTTCGACCGGGTGCTCTTCGACGGGGCGGAGTTCGGACACGAGGGCCAGGTGCACGTCGGCTCCGAGGAGGAGATGGACTTCCTCGGCATCCCCGGCCTGCTCGAGCCCGACCAGATGCGCCAACTGCTGGCCCAGCGGCAGAACGACCGCCGCAAGAAGCAACCGGCCCGCGAGGATCCGGGCGTCCCCGAACTGACCACCCACGAGCAGCTCGCCGTACTCCGCCGCGAGCTCAACGGCCTGGTCGCCGCCTGGCACCACCGCACCGGTCAGGCCCACGGCATCACCCACGCCGCGCTGCGCAAGGAGTGCGGCGGCCCGGCGGCCGCGGTCGCCAACGCCGAGACGCTGCGCAAACGGATCGACCGGCTGCGCGAGTGGGCCTCGAAGGCGGGTTAGTTCAGCTACCCCGACGCGGCGGCGAGCGGGAGCACCCGGTACGGCACCTGGGTGGCCAGGGCGATCACCGTGGACGAGCGCACGATGGCGGGGAGGGCGAGCACGGAGTCGATGACCCGCTGCAGGTCGGTGTTGGAGCGGGCGACGACCCGGGCCATCAGGTCGCCGGCACCGGTGATGGTGTGCGCCTCGAGCACCTCGGGGATGGCGGCGAGGTGGGCGCCGACCGCGTCGTGGCCGCCGCCGGCGCGCTCGTCCTGGCGGATCTCCAGGGTGAGGAAGGCGGTGACCGGGTAGCCGAGCGCAGCGGGGGAGAGGTCCGGCCCCCACGACGTGATCACGCCGGAAGACGTCAGCTTGTCGAGCCGGGCCTGGACCGTGCCGCGCGCGACGCCGAGCCGACGGGAGGCCTCGAGTACGCCGACCCGCGGGTCGGCGGCGAACAGGTCGATCAAACTGCGGTCGAGATCGTCCATGGCGCGGCTCCGGAGTGTACAAGTTGCCTAATGTGTCGACGTACTGTTGCACAGATTGCGCTGACTCGCGGAGGATATGCGGATGAGCGAGTCGACCATCACCGCCCTGACCAACGAGGAAGTCCAGGCCGGGCTCTCCCTCGAGCAGCTCAAGCAACTCGTCGGCCTCGTCGAGTACGACGCCAGCAACGACCCGTTCCCGGTGGTCGCCCAGGACGCCGTCTGCTTCGTGGTCGGCAACGCCACCCAGACCGCGCAGTTCTACCAGCTCGCGATGGGCATGGAGCTCGAGGCCTACCGCGGACCCGAGAACGGTCACCGCGAGTCCAAGTCCTACGTCCTGCGCTCGGGCAGCGCCCGCTTCGTCTTCACCGGTGGCGTCGCCGCGGGCCCCGTCGGCAGCCCGATCCTCGACCACCACCGCAAGCACGGTGACGGCGTCGTCGACCTGGCGATCGAGGTGACCGACGTCGACCAGTGCATCGCGCACGCGCGCGCCATGGGTGCCACCGTCCTGGTCGAGCCCCACGACGAGACCGACGAGCACGGCACCGTGCGGCTGGCCGCCATCGCGACGTACGGCGAGACCCGGCACACCCTGGTCGACCGCTCGGCGTACACCGGCCCCTACCTGCCCGGATACGTCGCGGCCCAGACCAAGGTGACGCGGCGCGAGGGCCACCCGCGACGACTCTTCCAGGCGGTCGACCACTGCGTCGGCAACGTCGAGCTCGGCCGGATGGACGAATGGGTGGCGTTCTACAACAAGGTGCTCGGCTTCACGAACATGGCCGAGTTCGTCGGCGACGACATCGCGACCGACTACTCCGCCCTGATGTCGAAGGTGGTGGCCAGCGGCAACCACCGGGTGAAGTTCCCGCTCAACGAGCCGGCGATCGCGAAGAAGAAGTCGCAGATCGACGAGTACCTCGAGTTCTACGACGGCGCCGGCTGCCAGCACATCGCCCTCGCGACCAATGACATCCTGCGCTCGGTCGACATCCTGCGTGACAACGGCATCGAGTTCCTCGAGACCCCCGACTCCTACTACGACGATCCCGAGCTCCGCGCCCGGATCGGCGAGGTGCGGGTGCCGATCGAGGAGCTCAAGAAGCGCAAGATCCTGGTCGACCGCGACGAGGACGGCTACCTGCTGCAGATCTTCACCAAGCCGATGGGCGACCGGCCGACGGTGTTCTACGAGTTCATCGAACGCCACGGATCATTGGGCTTCGGCAAGGGCAACTTCAAGGCGCTCTTCGAGGCGATCGAGCGGGAGCAGGACGCGCGCGGAAACCTCTAGCTCCGCACCACTAGCCTCGGCGCTGTGACCTCGCAGCCCGGGTGGCATCCCGACCCTGTCCCTCTGCAGCCCGGGCAACCGGCCCAGCTTCGCTACTGGGACGGCAGCCGCTGGACCGAGCACGTCGCGCCGGCCCAAGCACCGAGCGCGCCGCCCGCCACGACGGAATCCACGCCGTACACCGCTGCGCCGGCCTACACCGGGACCTACGGCGCTCCGTCCGCCGGGACGCCGCACGCCGGGACGCCGTACGCCGGGACGCCGTACGCCGGGACGCCGTACGCCGGAGTGCGGCCGCCGGCGACCACCCCGGACGGAGTATCGCTGGCGGGGTGGTGGCAGCGGGTGGCGGCCTACATCCTCGACGCGATCATCGTCGGCATCATCGCGACGATCGTGGCGCTGCCGTGGGCCAGGGACGCCTTCGACACCTATCGGGCGTGGCTGGACGACGCCCTGCGGGCCAGTGACGCCGGCGGCGGGAACAACCTCGACACCGCCCAACTCCAGCGTGATCTGGCCCGCCCGCTGGCCATCATCATCGGCATCCAGTTGGTCGTCGGCTTCTGCTACCAGGTCGGGTTCCTGATGTGGAAGCAGGCGACGCCGGGGAAGCTCGCGCTCGGCCTGCGGGTGCGGCTGCGCGACCGGCCCGGCCCGATGCCGCTGGGGACGGTGATGGTCCGCTGGCTGGCCCAGTTCGGCGTCGGGATCCTGGGTCTGATCCCGATCCTCGGCTCGCTGACCGTCGTCTACACGCTGCTCGACTACCTCTGGCCGCTGTGGGACCAGAAGAAGCAGGCCATCCACGACAAGGCCGCGAAGACCAACGTGGTGCGGACCCGCTAGCCCGCGTCGGCGACGGCAACCAGTTCGCCCTCCGCGCGACTGTGCGCGGCGGGGCTGCGGCTTCCGTCGACGTACCGCCTGCCGAAGGCCAGGATCAGGATCGCAACCCCGACGGCGGCCGCACCCATCCAGAACGGCGCGTGCACGCTGACCTCCTCGCCCAGCCGGCCGGCGGCCCAGGGGGCGACGGCGCCGCCGGAGAAGCGCACGAAGGAGTACGCCGACGAGGCCACCGGGCGCTCGACGGGCGCGGCACCCATGACCGCCTCGGTGATGACGGTGTTGTTGACGCCGAGGAAGGCGCCGGCGATCACGACGCCCACCACCAGCACCTCCTTGTGGTCGGTCCAGACCGCCATCGCGACCAGGTCGAGACCGAAGAGGGTCAGGCTGACCAGCACGGTCGGGATCGAGCCGAACCGGTGCTGCAGGACCGGGGCGACCCAGACCGAGGTGATGGCGAGCAGCACGCCCCAGCCGAAGAAGATGAATCCGACCTGGTGCGCGGTCATGTCTAGCGGGAACGGCGTGAAGGCGAGCAGCGTGAAGAAGCCCATGTTGTAGAACAGCGCGGTCAACGCGATGGTCAGCAGGCCCGGGTAGCGCAGCGCCCGGAACGGATCGGCCAGCGACGTACGCCGCCCGACGGGTGGGGTGCGCGGTAGCAGGATCGCGGTGGCCACGAGCGCGATGGACATCAGTACGGCGACGCCGATGAACGGCGCCCGCCACGAGATCGAGCCGAGCACGCCGCCTAGCAACGGGCCGGTCGCGATGCCGAGGCCGAGTGCGGCCTCGAAGAGGATGATCGCCTGCGCGGTCGAGCCGCGCGCCGACATCACGATCGTGGCCAGCGCGGTGGCGATGAAGAGCGCGTTGCCGAGTCCCCAGCCGGCCCGAAAGCCGACGATGGCGCCGATCGTGTCGGACATGCCGGCCAGCGCCGAGAAGACGATGATCAGCGCCAGGCCGAGGATCAGCGTCCGCTTGGCGCCGATCCGTGTGGACACCACTCCGGTCACCAGCATGGCCAGACCCATGACGGCCATGTAGCTGGTGAACAGCAGCGAGACCTGGCTCGGGGTCGCGTCGAGCTGGTCGGCGATCGGCTTGAGGATCGGGTCGACCAGGCCGATACCCATGAACGCGATCACGCACGCGAACGCCACGGCCCACACGGCCCGGGGCTGGCGGAAGAAGCTGCCGGTGGTGTCGCCGGCGATGTCTGTCGAGCTGTCTGTCGAGCTGTCTGTCACTCGTAGTCCTCGGGGACGGGAACGGCGAGCAGCTCGCGCAGCACCGTGACGGTGGTGCGCAGCTCCTCGGTGGTGAGGGAGGGGTGCTGCTCGAGTCGCGCCCGGATCGCCTCGCCGTTGAGGCGGCGGGCCCGGGCGAGCGCGGCGGCGCCGGCACTGGTCGCCACGACCAGGCTGGCGCGGGTATCGGTGGGATGGGGCTCCTTGGTGGCCCAGTCCTGCTCGAGCAGCTGGTTGACCAGGCCGGTCATGGTCGGCTGCGAGCAGGAGTACGCCGTCGCCAGCTGGGTCACCGTGGACGGCCCGAACTCGTCGAGCACCGACAGCACCCGGATGCCGGCCGGCAGGTCGAGGCGACGACGCAGCTCGCGCACCAACCGTGCGGCCCGGGTGACCAGGTCGCTCGCGAGCTCGGTGACCTCGTCGACCTCGGTGACCTCGGTGACGGAGCCAGAAGCGTTGACCACGTCAACCACTTTACATAGGTTCCCTATGTATCTCCACTGGGTGCGATGATCCGCCCGTGGCGACCTACATCGGCTTCCTCCGCGCGATCAACCTCGGCCCGACGCGGAAGTTCCCCAAGGCCTCGATCATCAAGGCGGTCGAGGCGGCCGGCTTCACCGACGTCGCCACGTACATCAACACCGGCAACGTCCGCTTCGACACGCCCCTGAGGTCGCGCGCGAAGATCGAGGCCGCCCTGGAGGAGGCGTTCGAAGCGGAGGCCGGGTTCGCCGTACCCACCGTCGTGTTCACCCAGAAGGAGTTGCGGGCGATCGCCGAGGAAGCCGCCAGTTTCGGCCACGACGGCCGGCACTACGTCTCGCTGTGCAAGGAAGCGCCCAGCGCGGCGGCGATCAAGAAGCTCGAGGAGACCAGCACCGCCGACGAGGTCGCCAAGGTCGGCGGTCGGGCCGTGCACCTGCTGCTGGGTGCGAACTACCACGAGGCGAAGCTGACCAACGCCGCCGTCGAGAAGACCATGGGGGTCGCCACCAACCGCAACCTCACGGTGATCAGCGCGCTCGCCGAGAAGTGGTGCTGAGCCTCCTGACACGCCTGGGTGAGGTGGCTGTCGCCGCCAGGTGATAGGAACGTCGGGCCGCCCTGTTCGGGCGGCCACCTCGGATCCATCACTCTCGGAGGCCTCGTCATGCCCACGCAACCCCATGATCACCACGACGTCCCGCTCGAGGCGCACGAGCCCGATCCCGCCGTCGAGGCGCGCGGCTCGATGCCCGGCCGTCGCGGCGTCCTCACCGGCGCCGCAGCCCTCGCAGCGGCCGGACTCGCCGCGCCGGCGTTCGCCGATTCCGACCTGGATGAGCTCGACGGCCTCGACGCCGAGCGGCGCGGCAAGAGCCCCCGCCGGGTCCGGGTCACCGTCCTCGGCACCACCGACAGCCACGGCAACGTCTTCAACTGGGACTACTTCAAGAACAAGGAATACGACGACGCGGCCCACAACGACATCGGGCTCGCCAAGATCGCGACCCTGGTGAAGGCGGCGCGGGCGAAGTTCCGCAAGCGCGGCCCGGTGCTCCTCCTCGATGCCGGCGACACGATCCAGGGCACGCCCCTGGCCTACTACTACGCACGGATCGCCCCGATCACCGCCGGGGGCACCCATCCGATGGCCGCGGCGATGAACAAGATGCACTACGACGCGGCGGCGCTCGGCAACCACGAGTTCAACTACGGCCTCGACACGCTGCGCGCCTACGAGTCGCAGCTGGAGTTCCCGCTGCTCGGCGCCAACGCCGTCGACCCGGCGACCAAGCGACCGGTCTTCCGGCCGTACGTCATCAAGAAATACAAGGTGTCCAAGGGCCGCAAGCCGCTCAAGATCGGCATCCTCGGCCTGGTGACGCCCGGGGTCGCGATCTGGGACAAGGCCAACGTCGAGGGCAAGGTCGAGTTCCCCGGCCTGGTGGAGCAGGCCGCGAAGTACGTCCCCGAGCTGAAGAAGAAGGGCTGCGACCTCATCATCGTCTCGGCCCACTCCGGCGCCGACACCTCCTCGTCGTACGGCGACGCGCTGCCCTACCCCGAAAACGCGGCCTCGCTGGTGGCCGAGCAGGTGCCTGGCATCGACGCGATCCTGGTGGGCCACGCGCACAAGGAGATCCCGCAGCGGTTCGTGACCAACGCCAAGACCGGCAAGCGGGTGCTGCTCTGCGAGCCCTACTACTGGGGCATGCGGCTCGCCGTGATGGGGCTGACCGTCGAGTGGCAGCAGCGTAAGAAGCGCTGGAAGCTGGTCCGTTCGCACAGCCAGTTGCTCAACTCCAACACCGCCAAGGAGAACGGCCGGGTCTCACGGGTCGTGCGCGCCCAGCACGACAAGGTGGTCGCCTACGTCAACACGCCGATCGGCACCTCCACCGACGAGCTGCTCGCCAATGACGCGATGGTGGTGGATCGGCCGATCATCGACTTCGTCAACTTCGTCCAGGCCGACGCGGTGCAGAAGGCGATCGGCAGTGCGCTGCCGGTGCTGTCCATCGCGGCGCCGTTCAGCCGGACGGCCCGCTTCCCGGACGGCGCCGTCACCCTTCGCGACGTCGCGGGGCTCTACATCTACGACAACACGCTGCTCGCGGTGAAGGTCACCGGCGCCCAGGTGAAGGAGTACCTCGAATACTCCGCCCACTACTTCCAGCAGCTGACCACGCCGGGCACGTCGTTCCCCGCGTCGGCGGTGACCAACAACAAGACCGACGCCGCCCCCAACGGCACGCCCGACTACAACTACGACATCGTCGCCGGGCTCGACGAGCGACTCACCTACGACATCGACCTCTCCCAGCCTTTCGGCAGCCGGATCCTCGATCTCGAGTACGGCGGGGCCGACGTGACAGGGCTGGAGTTCGCGCTCGCAGTCAACAACTACCGTCAGTCCGGCGGCGGCGGCTTCCCCGCGGTCAAGACGGCGCCCGTGCTCTACAACCAGCAGGTCGAGATTCGGCAGCTGCTCATCGACTGGGTCACCGCCAACCACACGATCGATCCCGCGGCGTTCGCGTCCGTCGACTGGCGACTGGTCAACGGCCCGGGCAACCCGATCACCGTCACGGGGCTCTGACCTCGGAGCCACCGGGCACTGTCTCGGCCCGCTGGAGGTCGCGCACCGCGCGCGACCCCAGCGTGGCCAGGCAGACCACCATGTAGAGGATGCCGGACGCCAGGATCGTCTCCCGGATCCCGAAGACCAGCGCGAGCGGCCCGGCGACCAGCTGGCCGATCGGGATCGCGACGAACGAGCCCAGCGCGTCGTAGGAGTACGCGCGGGAGAGCATCTCGTCGGGCACGTGCTCCTGCATCGCCAGGTTCCAGCCCAACCCGAACAGCTCCATGCCGATGCCGGCCACGAAGAACGCCGCGACCAGGGCGCCGACGTGCGGGTCGAGGCCCAGCACCAGCATCGGCAGGCCGAAGAGGGCGCAGCCGAGCATCCCCCACAGCAGTGGCCGCTCCAGCCGCACCCGGATCATCACCAGCGAGAGCAGCAGCAGTCCGGCAGCTTGGGCGGAGAGGCCGAGGCCCCAGCCGGTCTCGCCGATCGAGGTCTGCTTGGCCAGCACCGGTCCGAGGGTGAAGATCGCCCCGCTGTGCAGCATGTTGAGGAAGCCGAAGGCCAAGACGACCACCCATAGCCAGGTCGTGCCGGTGAAGTAGCGCCACCCCTCGCGCAGGTCGTGCACCATCGAGGTCCGCTCGCCCTTGGGCGGTGTCGGCGGGATGCGCACCAGCAGCAGCGTGGCCGCGGCGAGGATATAGGTGACGCCGTCGATGGCGAGCGCCCAGCCCGCACCGACCGTGACGACCAGGATCCCGCCGACGGTCGGGCCGACGACCGAGAGGAGGCCGCGCTGGATCGACATGAGGGCATTGGCGGGTTGGAGCTGCTCGCGCGGCACCAGTTGCGGCATCAGGCTGGCCAGTGCGGGGAAGCTGACCGCGGCGACGGTCCCGTTGATCGCGCTGAGCGCGGCGATGTGCCACAGCTCGGTGGTGCCTCCGATGACCAGCGCGGCGATGCCCAGCTGGGTGAGGCCGGCCAGCACGTTGCAGACCTGGATCACCAGCTTGCGGCCGAACCGGTCGGCGATCACGCCGCCGGCCAGCAGGAACGCCACCTCGGGGATCGAGTGGGCGGCCAGCACGATGCCCAGTGCGGAGGCCGAGTCGCTCACCTCCAGCACGGCGAAGGCGAGGGCGATGCCGGCCATGGCCGATCCGGCGCCGTTGACCAGCCGGGAGATGAAGTAGTAGCGGAAGTTCGGCTCGCGCAGTGTCGCGGTGGCGGAGGCTCGCGTGGTCACGCCTGATCCATCTGGAACGCCCAGGCGGTGAAGCTCACGTGGTCGGTGCCGGGGGAGTGCGGCGGCTGGTTCGCGCCGTGCAGCAGGCGGGAGGCCTCCTTCAGCAGGCCGAGCGCCCGCTCCCAGGTGTCCGGGTCCACCCAGCCTTCGAGATCGGCGACCAGGCCGGGGCGCCCGGGCTGCCGCGCGAGCGTACGGCGTTCGAGCTCGGTGCCGACGGCGCGTACGTAGAGCAGCCGGTCCTCGGTGGAGGCGTCCGGCCCGCTGGGTGGCTGGTCGTCGGGGTCGTCGGGGTAGCGGTAGAGCTTGGCCACGCCACCGCGGATCGTGCGTTCGCCCGCCTCGACGACCTCGTCGGCCTCGGCGAGCTGGCGGAGGTGGTACGACGCGTTGGCATGGCTGATCCCGAGCTCGCGGGCCAGGTCGGCGGCGCTCATCGCCGAGCCGGTGAGGATCGAGAGCATCCGCAGCCGGACCGGGTGCGCGATCACCCGCAACGAGCTCACATCGGACATCGGCCTACCTCCCAAGGACTGTTGGGGAGTCAGTCTGCGCCCGCGCCTCGGCTACTGTCAAACAGTTGTTGGGGGGTTTGCGGATCCTACTCGCCCCGGAACTCCGGTCGCCGCTCCGCTCCGAACGCGCGCATCCCCTCGGCTGCGTCGGCGGTGCGGAGGAGCACCGTCTGGCCCGTCCGCTCGCGCTCGAGCGCCGGCTCCAGCGAATCGAGGGTCGCGGCGTTGATCGCCTTCTTGGTGGCCGCCTGGGCCAAGGGCGCACCCCGGCACAGCCGGCGCACGACGGTGTCGACGAGCGCGGAGAGCTCGGCGTCGGGGGCGAGGTGGCTGACCAACCCTGCGTCGTACGCCTCGCGGCCCGACAGTGGTTCGGCGAGCAGCGCCATCCGCATCGCGCGGGCGCGACCGATCGCCGCCGCGACGGTGGCCGAGGAGCCGCCGTCCGGCATCAACCCGATCCGCGCGAAGGCGAGCAGGAAGCTGGCCGACTCCGCGGCGACGACCAGATCGGCGGCCAGCGCCGTCGAGCAGCCCACGCCGGCCGCGACGCCGTGGACGGCGGCCACGACCGGCTTCGGGCAGCCGGTGACGCCGCGGATGATCCGGTTGGCGGCATCGAGGGCGCGGACGTCGAACCGCTCGATGGCGTCGGTGCCGGAGATGTCCGCACCGGCACTGAACGCCGCTCCGGCCCCGGCGAGCACCACCACCCCCACGCGGTCGTCGTACGCCGCCGCCTCGAGTCGCTCAGCCAGGGCGACAGCCAACTCTTCGCTGAACGCGTTGAAGACCTGAGGCCTGTTGAAGGTCAGCCAGAGCGCACCGCCCTCGCGGAGTTCGACCAGCAGAGCGTCAGTCTCCAGCAAGGCCCACGCCCGCCTCGCGCATCGCGTCCAGTGCGGCCTCGGTCGTCTCGACCGCCACCCCGGCGCACAGGTCCAGCAGCACCGTCGTCTCGAACCCTGCGCGAGCGGCGTCCACCGCCGTGGCCCGCACGCAGTGGTCGGTGGTCAGGCCGCACACGTCGACGCGGCTCACCTCATGGGCCCGGAGCCAGTCGCCGAGCAGTTGGCCGTCGTGGCTGCCCTCGAAGCCGGAGTACGCCGCCTCGTGCGCGCCCTTGAGGAAGATCGCGTCGAACGGCTGCGGGTCGAGGTTGGGATGGAACGCTTCGCCCTCGGTCCCGACCTTGCAGTGCACCGGCCACGTGTCGACGAAGTCGGGCTCCTTGGCCCAGTGCTCGCCGGGCGCGACATGGTGGTCCTTGGTGGCCACCACGTGGTCATAGGCCGACCCACCACGCAACAGCTCCGCGATGTCCGCGGCCACCTGGGCACCTCCGACCACCGGCAGCGACCCACCCTCACAGAAGTCGTTCTGGACGTCGACGACGATCAGCGCGCTCTTCATACCGTTCAACCTAGCTGGCAGGGTTGCTTCAGAATTTGCTCGACTGTCTACCTATTTCCGAGCTCCGCCGCCCTGTCCACCCATCTGCTGAGGATCCTCGGCACCAGGTGCCGACCACGCTCGGCAGTCGGCCCAGGCCCCGGAAATAGGTCGACTGTCTACCTTTGTCCAAGCTCCCGCCGAGCGCTAAGACCCCACGGGCAGCCACGCGATCACGTCCTGGATCACGGCGTCCCAGAGGGACCAGACATGGTCGCCGGGCCGGAAGTCGGTGGTGACCTCGACGCCGGCGGCGGTGGCCTCCTCGGCGAACCGCTGGCAGGAGGCGTACAGCCAGTCGTCGGTGCCGCACGAGACGTGCAGCGGGGGGATCGACCGCGCGGTCCGAAGGAGCGCGAAGACGTCGTCCGAGGGGCGCACCTGGTGGTCGAAGACCCGGCCCATCACCTCGTCGCGGTCGGGGTTCTTGGAGAAGGCGACCAGGTCGAGCGCCCCGGACAGGCAGGCGGCCGCGGCGTACCGCTCGGGATGGGTCAGCGCGAGCTTGAGGGCGCCGTACCCGCCCATCGAGAGGCCGGCGACGAAGGTGTCCGCAGGGCCGTCCGACACGCGCAAGAACTGCGAGACCACGCGCGGCAGCTCCTCGGAGATGTAGCTCCAGTAGCGATGGCCGTGCGCCTCGTCGGCGTAGAAGCTGCGGCCGGCGGCGGGCATCACGACGGCCAGGCCACGGGCGGCGGCATACCGCTCGATGGAGGTGTAGCGCAGCCAGGCGGTGTGGTCGTCGGACAGGCCGTGCAGCAGGTAGAGCACCGGTGGCGGGCCGTCGCGTACGACGTCGGCGATGCCGATCTGCTCCTCGGTGCGCTGTGGCAGCACGACCGTGATCGAGGTGCCGCACATGAGCGACTCGGAGAAGAAGTCGCAGGTCAACAGGGCCATCAGGGCTGGTCTCCTTCGAAGTCTCCCTCGAAAATCGTCGGGATCACGGGTTCGCCGCGCGACATCTGCTGGGCGGCGAGGGGCAGCTCGGCGCGGGCGGCCAGGTGACGTTCGCGCGCGGCGTCCAGGGGCTCGCGGCCGACGATCTCGCCATCGCGGACCAGCGGCACGAGCAACTCGCGGTCATCGCCGTCGTTCTCCGACGGAGTGCCGATGCCGACCACCTCGGCCCCGGCGCTCCCGTCTGCCGAGCGCCGGCGGAGGGCGTACTTGCGGCCGCCGACCGAGGTCTTGTCGACGCTCTTCTTCGCGACGGATTGGAGCATGCCCGAGTCGTTCTCCCGGGCGACCAGTTTGTAGACGAAGCCGGAGGTCGGGTGACCGCTGCCGGTGACCAGTTGGGTGCCGACGCCGTACCCGTCCACGGGCGCCGCGGCCAGCGTGGCGATCGCAAACTCGTCGAGGTCGCTGGTGACCACGATCCGGGTGCCGGTGGCGCCCAGCGAGTCGAGTTGCGCACGCACCTGTACGGCGAGCTCACCGAGGTCTCCGGAATCGATGCGCACTGCGCCGAGGTCCGTCCCGGCGACCTCGACGCCGAGCCGGACCGCCTCGCCGATGTCATAGGTGTCCACGAGCAGCGTGGTGCCGATCCCGAGCGAGTCCACCTGGGCGCGGAACGCATCCGCCTCGGAGTCGTGCAGCAGTGTGAAGGAGTGCGCGCTGGTGCCGGTCGTCGGTACGCCGTAGCGGTGCCGGGCGGCGAGGTTCGAGGTGGAGGCGAACCCGGCGAGGTACGCCGCCCGCGCGGCGGCCACCGCTGCTTCCTCGTGAGTACGCCGCGAGCCCATCTCGATGCAGGGCCGGTCGCCGGCGACCAGGGTCATCCGGGATGCGGCGGACGCGATCGCCGAGTCGTGGTTGTAGATCGAGAGCAGCACCGTCTCCAGCACGACGGCTTCCGCGAAGCTCGCCTCCACGATCAGCAGCGGGGAGTGGGCGAAGTAGGCGTCGCCCTCGGCGTAGCCCCAGATGTCCCCGCCGAACCGGTAGCCCGACAGCCACTCCAGCGTCGGTGCGTCGACCACTCCGTCCAGAGCCGCCAGAGCCTCGTCGTCGAATCGGAACGCCTCGATCGCGTCCAAGGCCCGGCCGACGCCGGCCACGACGCCGTACCGTCGCCCCTCGGGGAGCCGGCGGCCGAACAGTTCGAAGACCGAGCGGCGCTGCGCCGTACCTCCCGCCAGCGCCGCCTGCAGCATGGTCAGCTCGTAGTGGTCGGTCAGCAGCGCGGTGGAGGCCACGGGGTCAGCGTAGGAGGCTGAGTCGGGATGATCCGGGCTGAGGGTCCTGTGACACGATGGGAGGGTGTCCGCTGCTAGTCCTGTCGAGGTCGAGCCGGACCTGGCTCCGGATTCGCTGGCCGACGAGATGACGGTCCTCGCGGTGCCGTGGGTGACCATCGTCTGGAACGACCCGGTCAACCTCATGTCCTATGTCACCTACGTCTTCCAGAAGTACTTCGGCTACGACAAGAAGAAGGCCGAGAAGCTGATGCTGGAGGTGCACGAGGACGGCAGGTCGGTGGTCAGCTCGGGCAGCCGCGAGGAGATGGAGCGCGACGTGCAGGCGATGCACGAGTACGGCCTCTGGGCGACGCTGGACAAGCAGCAGTGACCGTTCGAGTGGCTCTACTCCGGGCCGACGCATGAGCGGGTTCGCCCGCCACCGCCGCAGCAAGCACCTCATCGCCACCTTCACCGGCCTGGAGGCCGATCTGCTGCGCTCGCTGGCCGCGCAGCTGGTCGAGCTGTTGCGCAACGAGGCCGCAGTGCCGCGCGACGACGTCGACCCGCTCGAGGCGATGATGGACTTCAGCGGACCGACGACCGAGCCCGACGATCCGGTGCTGGCACGCCTGTTCCCCACCGCCTACCAACACGATGAGGAAGCGGCGGCGGAGTTCCGGCGGTTCACCGAGGGTGGGCTGCGCGACGGGAAGGCGAACGCAGCGATCACCATCATCGACGGACTCGAGGAGGCCGGGCTGCCGCCCGAGCTGACCGAGGACGGCCTGATGATCGACGTCGAGCTCGACGAACCCACCGCCGAGACCTGGATGCGCTCGCTCACCGACCTGCGGCTCGCCCTGGCGACCCGGTTGGAGGTGGAGGAGGGCGACGAGGACTACTGGCACTCGCTGCCGGACGACGACCCGCGGGCCCAGGCCCACGACATCTACGAGTGGGTGGGCTACCTCCAGGAGACCCTGGTCCGGGCGCTGTCCAGTCGCTGAGCCCGGCGCGGGGGCGCTGCCGGCAGGCCCCCTACCCTGGAGCGGTGCTGACTCTCGACCGGGCGACGTACGACGCGATCGTCGCCCACGCCAAGCGCGACCACCCCGACGAGGCCTGCGGCATCGTCGCGGGACCTGAGGGCAGCGACCGCGCCGAGCGGCTGGTGGAGATGGTCAATGCCGCGGGCAGCCCGACGTTCTACGAGTTCGACTCGACCGATCTGCTCCGGCTCTACCGCGAGATGGACGCCCGCGACGAGGAGCCCGTGGTCATCTACCACTCCCACACCGCGACGGAGGCCTACCCGAGCCGCACCGACATCGGCCTGGCCATGGAGCCGCGGGCCCACTATGTGTTGGTGAGCACACGCGACTGTTTCGACGCGGATGGCGGGAACAACGACGGCCCCGTGGAGTTCAGGAGTTATCGGATCATCGACGACGAGGTGACCGAGGAAGAGGTCTCCGTCGTCCCGTCACTACCCGCAAGGAGCACCACCTGATGGCCATCGAGGTCCGGATCCCCACCATCCTGCGCAACTACACCAGTGACCAGAAGTCGGTCACCGCCGAGGGCGCCAACCTCGCCGCGCTCATCGACGACCTGGAGGCGAACCACGCGGGCCTCAAGGACCGGCTGCTCGAGAACGGTGATCTGCGCCGGTTCGTCAACGTCTACATCAACGACGAGGACGTGCGGTTCCTCGGCGGGCTCGAGGCGCCGCTCAACGACGGCGACCAGGTGGTCGTGCTGCCCGCCGTCGCCGGCGGCTGACAGGGCGGACGTGACGCGCTACGACAACCTCCTCGCCTCGGTCGGCGGCACTCCGCTGGTCGGGCTGCCGAGGCTGTCGCCGGCGCCCGACGTACGCCTCTGGGCCAAGCTCGAGGACCGCAACCCCACCGGCTCGATCAAGGACCGGCCCGCACTGCGGATGGTCGAGGAGGCCGAGAAGGACGGGCTGCTGCGGCCCGGCTGCACCATCCTCGAGCCGACGTCCGGCAACACCGGCATCTCGCTGGCCATGGCGGCCAAGCTCAAGGGCTACCGCATGGTGTGCGTGATGCCTGAGAACACCTCCGCCGAGCGGCGCCAGCTGCTGCGGATGTGGGGTGCGGAGATCATCACCTCGCCGGCGGCCGGCGGCTCCAACGAAGCGGTCCGGGTCGCCAAGCAGGTGGCCGTGGAGCATCCCGACTGGGTGATGCTCTACCAGTACGGCAACGAGGCCAACTCCCTCGCGCACCAGGAGGGCACCGGCCCCGAGATCCTCGCCGACCTCCCCAGCGTGACCCACTTCGTGGGCGGTCTGGGCACGACCGGCACGCTGATGGGCGTCTCGAGGTTCTTCCGCGAGTCCAAGCCCGAGGTGAAGATCGTGGCCGCCGAGCCGCGGTACGGCGAGCTGGTCTACGGCCTGCGCAACCTCGACGAAGGTTTCGTGCCCGAGCTCTACGACGCCGAGCTGATCGACGCTCGGTTCTCGGTCGGACCCCGCGACGCCGTACGCCGGGTGCGGGAGCTGCTCGAGCTCGAGGGCATCTTCGCCGGCATCTCCACGGGCGCGATCCTGCACGCCGCGCTGGCCCAGGCGGCCAAGGCGGTGCGCGCCGCTGAACCGGCCGACATAGCCTTTGTCGTGTGCGACGGCGGCTGGAAGTACCTCTCAACCGGGGCCTACGAAGGCACCATCGACGAAGCGGAGGACGCGCTCGAGGGTCAGCTTTGGGCTTGAGCCTTGCGTTCGCCCTGCTACTTCTCGCTCCGCCTGCAGTAGCGGCACCCGTGACGTCACCCACCGTGACCGGCACGCCCGTGTACGGCGGCACGCTGACAGCCGACCCGGGTCAGTGGTCGCCGGCCGTCGCGTCGTTCGGCTACCAGTGGCTGCGTGCCGGCGTCCCGATCGCCGGCGCCGTCGCTGCGACGTACACGCCCGGTCTCGACGACCTCGGCCGCACGCTGGCGGTGCAGGTCACTGCGGGCGACGGGTCGGGGGTCAGCACCTCGCCTCAGACCGCGCCGGTGGCTCGGGCCACCATGACGGCCTCGCGGCAGCGGGTGCTGGGAGAGCCGCGCTACACCCACACTTTGAAGGCCCGGCCGGGGCGGTTCTCGGCGCCTGACCCGACGGTCACCTACACCTGGCCGGGTGGCGACACCGCGCGCACGTACGAGATCCGGCCGGGCGACGTCGGCACCAAGGTGGTGCTGCGGATCCGTGCCGAAGCGCCGGGATACGAACCCCTGACCGTGAAGGTCAAGAGCGCGACGGTCGGCTACCGGATCGACGCGCGGCGTACGGTCCGCTACCACGTGGAGACCCGCGGCCGGATCACCACGAGCCTGGAGGAGTTCCGCACCCAGGCGCAGCAGACCTACGACGACCCGCGCGGCTGGCGATCGGCTGGGATCCGGTTCGTGCCGGTCAAGAGCGGCGGGGCGTTCACGCTGGTGCTCGCGGAGGCCGGGTATCTGCCGAGGTTCTCCTCGGGCTGCAGCGCCATGTGGAGCTGCCGGGTGGGCCGGTTCGTCATCATCAACCAGGACCGCTGGAAGAACGCCTCGCCGGCCTGGAACGCCGCGCACCTGGCGCTGCGCGACTACCGGCACATGGTGGTCAACCACGAGACCGGCCACTGGCTCGGCCTCGGACACGCGCAGTGTCCCGGCCCCGGTCGGCTCGCCCCGGTGATGCAGCAGCAGTCCAAGGGGTTGCAGGGGTGCCGGTTCAACCCGTTCCCGACCGCCCATGAGATCGCGAGCCGGACTCCGCGTGGACGGGCCATGGCCTATCTCGGGGCCCGCGGTTACAGTCCCGACGTCGAGTAGCCCACCGGTCCGGGAGCCCAGTTGCGCGAGATCGTCGTCTTCAGCGGCAGCGCCCACCGGCCGTTCGCCACTGCGGTCTGCGACTCCCTCGGGGTCGAGTTGAGCTCGGTCCAGCTCACCCGGTTCAGCAACGACTGCCTCCAGGCCCAGCTCCAGGCGAACTGCCGCCAGCGCGACGTGTTCATCGTCCAGCCGCTGGTGCCCCCGACCCAGGAGCACCTGATGGAGCTCCTGCTGATGATCGACGCCGCCCGGGGCGCCTCGGCGGCGCAGATCACCGCGGTGATCCCTTACTACGCCTACGCGCGCTCGGACAAGAAGGACGCCTCGCGGCTCTCGATCGGCGGCCGGCTGGTCGCGGACATGCTCGTCGCGGCCGGCGCCAACCGGGTGATCACGATGACGCTGCACGCGCCGCAGGTGCACGGCTTCTTCTCCGTCCCGGTCGACCACCTGACCGCGCTCGGCGTCCTCGCCGACCACTTCCTCGGGCAGGACCTCGACGAGGCCGTCGTGGTCTCGCCCGACTTCGGCAACGCCAAGACGGCGACCCAGTTCTCGCGGCTGCTCGGGCTCCCGGTCGCCGCTGGTTCGAAGAAGCGGCTGGCCGACGACGAGGTCGTCATCGACGCGATCGTCGGTGACGTCGAAGGCAAGCGCGCGATCATCCTCGACGACGAGATCGCCACGGGAGGGTCGATCATCGAACTCCTCGAGCGGCTGGCAGAGCAGGGCTGTACGTCGGCCGCGGTCGCCTGCACGCACGGCCTGTTCGTCGGCAAGGCCATCGAGCGGCTCCGCGGCCACCCGCTGATCACCGAGGTGGTCACGACCGACACCGTGCCGGCGCCCGTGGGCTGGCCCGAACTCCGGATCCGCTCCGTGGCCGGCCTCTTCGGCGCCGCGATCGAGCGGATCCACGTCGGGGAATCGGTGAGCAGCCTGTTCGAGGGCGTCGACCCCGCCCACGGCCCTCCACAACCCCGGCTCTTCGACTGATCATCTCGGCACGACCCGCTACCCCTGTGGACGAAATCCGGACGAATTGAGTGCTTCGCGACGCCGACCCGTCGTTACTCGTGCGGAGTAACGACGGGTCAGCGCGAAATTGTCGGTGACCCGTCGCTACTCGTGATGAGTAACGACGGGTCAGCGCGAAATTGTCGGTGACCCGTCGCTACTCGTGATGAGTAACGACGGGTCGGCGTCGTGGAGTCGCCTGAGAGCGCACGTGGGCGACGACACGGTGCGTGGAGGTCGTCCGGCGCCTACCCTTGTCGGTCGTGCCAGCTGTTGACGCTCCCATCGGGATCTTCGACTCCGGGTTCGGGGGGCTGACGGTGGCCCGGTCGGTGATCGACCAGCTGCCGCACGAGTCGGTGCACTACCTCGGCGACACCGCGCGCCAGCCGTACGGCGCCAAGCCGATCGCGGAGGTCCGGGAGTACGCCCTGGAGTGCCTCGACCACCTCTACGGGCAGGGCGTCAAGGCGCTCGTCATCGCCTGCAACTCCGCCAGCGCGGCGATGCTGCGCGATGCGCGGGAGCGGTACGACGTACCGGTGGTCGAGGTGATCCTCCCCGCCACCCGCCGGGCGGTCGCGGCCAGCCGGACCGGCCGGATCGGGGTGATCTGCACCCGGGCGACCGCGGAGTCACTCGCCTACGAGGATGCCTTCGCGGCCGCCCCGCACGTCGAGCTGACCACTCAGCCCTGCCCGAGGTTCGTCGACTTCGTGGAGGCCGGGGTCACGGGCGGCGACGAGCTGCTCGACGTCGCACACAGCTACCTCGACCCGCTGACCAGCGCCGGCGTGAACACGCTGATCCTCGGCTGCACGCACTACCCACTCCTCACCGGCGTGATCTCCTACGTCATGGGTGACGGCGTCACCCTGGTCAGCAGCGCCGAGGAGTGCGCCAAGGACGTCTACCGGATGCTCACCAGCACCGGGCTGATGCGGCCCTCCGGCGAGCCGACGTACACCTTCGCCACCACCGGTGCTCCCGAGGAGTTCGAGACCATCGGCCGGCGGTTCCTCGGCGCCGAGATGATGGCGGCGAGCCAGTTCGCCGGCGGCCTGCGATGAGGCGGCGATGAGACTCACCGTGGTCGGATGCTCGGGCTCCTATCCCGGGCCGGACTCGCCTGCGTCGTGCTACCTCCTCGAGGCCGACCACGACGGGCGCACCTGGCGGGTGCTCATGGACCTCGGCAGCGGCGCGCTCGGCGCGCTGCACCGGTACGTCGACCCGGTGTCGATCGACGCCGTGCTGATCAGCCACCTGCACGCCGACCACTGCCTCGACCTCTGCGGCTACTACGTGCTCCGCAAGTACCACCCGGACGGCCCCCGGCCGCGGCTCCCGGTCTACGGCCCGATCGGTACGGCGGGCCGGATGGCCCGCGCGTACGACCTGCCGGAGGACCCCGGCATGACCGTCGAGTTCGACTTCCGGAGCTGGGCGCCGGGCGAGCCGGTCCGGGTCGGCCCGTTCACCATCCAGCCGATCCTCGTCGAACATCCCGTCGAGGCCTACGGGCTCCGGGTCTCCGCGGGCGGTGCGCTGGTCGCCTACACCGGTGACAGCGGCCGCTGCAGCCAGCTCGAGACGGTGGCCCGAGGCGCGGACCTGCTGCTGGCCGAGGCGTCGTTCCACGTCGACGCCGCCAACCCGCCCGGGATCCATCTCACCGGCACCGACTGCGGCCTGCTCGCCGAGGCCGCCGGTGTCAAGCAACTCGTGGTGACGCACGTGCCGCCGTGGTACGACGCGGAGGACATGCTGGCGGCCGCACGCGACGCGTGGAGCGGGCCCTCGGAGCTGGCGCGCGCGGGAGCCGTCTTCGACCTCTGAGCTGACCTACAACAACCCCGCATCGTGCACGCAGATCGCGATCTGCACCCGGTTGGTCACGTGCAGCTTGTCGAAGAGCCGCGACACGTGCGCCTTGACGGTCGGGATCGACAGGTGGAGGGCTCGGGCGATCTCGGCATTGGTGAGGCCGCGGCCGACGGCCAGCGCGACGTCGTGCTCGCGATCGGTCAGCACGCCGAGCCGGGTCAGCGCCACCTGGGCGCGGTCGTCGCCGGAGTCGTCGCGGATCCGGTCGATGAGGGTGCGCGTCACCGAGGGGGAGAGCATCGGATCGCCGTCGGCGACGGCGCGGATCGCCTCGAGGATCTGGGGCGGGGGAGTGTCCTTGAGCAGGAACCCGTCCGCGCCGGCGGCGAGGGCACCCATCACATGGTCGTCGGCGTCGAAGGTCGTGAGCACGATGACCCGCGGCGGGTCCGGTCGGCCGTGCAGGGCCTGGGTCGCCTCGAGTCCGCTCATCCGCGGCATCCGGATGTCCATGAGCACGACCCCGGGGCGGACGCGGTCGACCATCTCGAGCGCCTCCTTGCCGTCGCCGGCCTCGCCCACCACTTCGAGATCTGGCTGTCCGCCCAGCATCAGCGCCAGCGCGGAGCGCACCAGCGGGTCGTCGTCCACCACCAGCAGCCGGATCGGCGCGCTCATGCCGCCCACGGGATCCAGCCGTGCAGCACGAAGGTGCTGCCTTCCCGGCGAGTCTCGAGCCGGCCACCGCGCAGCTGCGCGCGCTCGGCGAGGCCGACCAGGCCCAGCCCCGAACCGGGGGTGGCGGTGCCGAAGCCGAGCGGGTTGCGCATCGTCACGTCGAGACCGTCCTCGGGCGACCCGCTGAGCTCCACGGTGAGCAGGCTGCCGGGGGCGTGCTTGCGGGCGTTGGTGAACCCCTCCTGCACGATCCGGTAGAGCGTCCGCCCGACCGCGTCGGGCACGGGGTCCTGGGTCACCACATGGTCGTGGAAGTCGACGTTGAGGCCGCTCTCCCGCGCCTCGGTCACGAGCTCCCCGAGGTCGGCGTACGTCGGTTGGGGTGCGAGGGTCAGCTCGCCGTCGCCGTCGCGGAGCACCCCGAGTACGCCGCGGAGGTCAGTGAGCGCCTCGTGCGCCTTCTCCCGGATCACCGCTGCGCTGGTGTGGACCTCCTCGGGGGTGAGGTCTTCTCGGAACTCCAGCGCCCCGGCATGCATCGACACCTGCGAGATCCGGTGCGCGAGTACGTCGTGCATCTCGCGGGCGATCCTGGCCCGCTCGTTGGCCCGCGCCTGGGCCACTCGGAGCTCCTGCTCGGCCTCCGCCTGCTCGGCGCGGTGTCGCAGGGTCCACAGCAGTTCGCGGCGCGAGCCGATGTACATGCCCCACCCGAGCATCGCGGCCGTGGCCACGGCGTTGATGCTGAGCATCAGCCAGAACGGCTCCGGGTTGCTGCCCGGCTGCCAGGTCACGAAGAACTGGGCCGCGGCGAAGCCGACCGAGCCGACCAGAGCGATCTCGCGCCAGCGGCGGCGGGTCGCGACGGAGACGGATGCGAGCGCCGCGGGACCGCTCGCGATGGCCGAGCCGCCGGCCATCAGGCCCGCGGCCAATGCGACCGGCACCGGCCAGCGTCGGCGGAAGCCCATCACCAGGACGTAGGCGAGCACCCCGAGCGCGACGTCGAGCATCCACTGCGCCTCGGTCTGGTCGTCAACGAGGGGGAACCAGCCGACCGCGCTCAGCGTGAGAGTCAGGACCAGGCGCCAGATGTGGCCCCACACGCTGATCCGGGGCTGGTAGGCCTCCGGCTCGGGGCGGTCACAGTCCTCGGCCACGCCCCCAGGCTAGGCGGAGGTGCTCCCGGAGCGCAGGGTGCGCGGGTCGCGACGTACCCCTTCTTTGGTCGGGCGGGACACGTGACATTTTGCCGATGCGACCGGGGGTGGTCTCGGGCAGGCTGTGTGCATGATCAAAGTCGAAGGTCTCACTCGAAAGTACGGCGCCTTCACCGCCGTCGACGACGTCAGCTTCGTCTGCCAGCCCGGTCGCGTGACCGGGTTCCTCGGGCCCAACGGTGCCGGCAAGACGACGACCATGCGGGTCATGGTCGGGCTCACCCCGGCGACCAGCGGACGGGTCACGATCGGTGGCCACCTCTACCACGACATCCCCAACCCCGGACTGCACGTCGGCGTCCTCCTCGACGCATCGGCCCAGCACGCCGGGCGCACCGGCCGCGAGATCCTCACCCTCGGCGCCAAGACCATGGGCCTGCCGGAGTCGCGGGTCGACGAGATGCTCGCCCTGGTCTCCCTCGACAAGACCGAGTCCAACCGCAGGCTGCGCAACTACTCCCTGGGCATGAAGCAGCGCCTCGGCATCGCCCATGCGCTGCTCGGCGACCCCTCCGTGCTGATCCTCGACGAGCCGGCCAACGGCCTCGACCCGGCCGGCATCCGTTGGATGCGTGGCCTGCTCAAGTCGTACGCCGATCGTGGCGGCACCGTGCTGCTCTCCAGTCACCTGCTGCACGAGGTCGAGCAGATCGCCGACGAGATGATCCTCATCGGCCGCGGCAAGATCGTCGCCAGCGGCACCAAGGACGAGTTGCTCGCCGGCGCCGAGCACAAGACCTCGCTGGTGACCGCGCTCGACAACGAACTGCTCGCCAAGACGCTGCGCGACAGGGGCGTCACCGTCACGCCGGCCGGCAGCGGCCTGCGGGTCGACACGGCTCCGGTCGAGGTCGGCCGGGTCTCCGTCGAGCACGGCATCGTCCTCACGGACCTGCGGTCGGCCGACGGTGGCCTGGAGGACCTCTTCCTCTCGCTCACCGAGGACACCCAGCGCGACAACCTCTCCGCGGCCGGCGCGCCGGCGGCGGCCACGACGACCACCGAAGGAGCCAAGGCGTGAGCGCCACCACCGCACCGATGTCCCTCGACCTCAGCGGGACCCAGCGGGTCCCGATGAGCCGACTGGCCAAGGTGGAGTTCCGCAAGTCCCTCGACACCCGCGCCGGCTTCTGGTTCACCCTCACGATCCTCGCCCTGGTCGCGGTGGTCATGGTCATCTACAGCTTCGCGGCCGACGACACAATGAAGGACTTCGCCGACTACCTGCCCATCGCCGGCGGCGTCCTCGGTTACTTCGTCCCGATCCTGATCATCATGCTGGTGACCAGCGAGGCCAGCCAGCGCAACGGCCTGGTGACCTTCACCCTCGAGCCACAGCGGTCGCGCGTCGTGATCGCCAAGTTCCTCGCCGGAGTGGGACTCGCGGTCTGCGTCATGATCGCCGGCTTCGTCCTCGCCGCCCTCGGCACGCTCCTCGGCACGGCCCTCGGCGGCACGGGCGAGTGGTCGGTCGACGGCAACCTGGTCTTCAACGGCTTCGTGCTCGCCAACCTGATCGGCGTCTTCATCGGCTTCGCCATCGCGATGCTCATCATGAACACCGCCGGCGCGATCGTCGGCTACTTCGCCTACAGCCTGATCCTGCCGATCGCGGTCGGCATCCTGAGCGCGCTCAGCAGCGGCTTCGAGAAGGTCGCGCCCTGGATCGAGTTCAACACCGCGCAGATGCCGCTGTTCAGCGGTGACTACACGCCGACCGGCGAGGAGTGGGCGCAAATCCTGGTCTCGGGCACGATCTGGCTGATCCTGCCCCTGGCCCTCGGCATCTGGCGGCTGCTGCGGATCGAGTTCAAGTGACCGACGTCCTGACCCAGCCTGGCGCGCTGCACCTCGGGGACACCCCGCGGGTGCCGTTCGCCCGGCTGGTCCGGGTCGAGCTGCGCAAGGCCTACGACACCCGCGCCGGGTTCTGGCTGCTGGTGGCCATCGTCGGACTCCTGGTCGTGATCCCCGGTATCGCGGTGATCGTCACGCTGGTCAACAACGACCCGATCCAGCTCGACGACTTCGTCGGCATCGCCTCCTACATGGCCTCGTTCCTGCTGCCGTTCCTCGCGATCATGCTGGTCACCTCGGAGTGGTCGCAGCGCACCGCCATGGTCACCTTCAGCCTGGAGCCTCGCCGGTCGCGCGTCGTGTTCGCCAAGATGGCCGCCGCGGTGCTGCTGACGGTGCTCAACCTGATCGCCGGCCTGGGCATCGGCGTCCTCTACACCGCGATCTGCGAGGTCGTGCAGCCCGATCAGACCGGCTGGCACCTCGACGCCGGCAACGTCGCCGGGTTCTTCGTGACGGCCCTGCTGGCGATGCTGGGTGGCTTCGCGATCGCCACCCTGCTGCTCAACACGCCAGCCTCGATCGTGCTGTTCGTGGTCTACCGGTTCGTGCTCCCCGGCGTCTTCGCCGCGCTCTCGGCCCTGAGCGACACGCTGTCCAAGGTGATCCCGTGGATCGACTTCCAGGGGGCGCAGGGAGACATCTACGAGTGGACGCTCTCCGGGGCCGAGGCGTGGGCCCACCTCGTGGTCTCCGGGCTCCTGTGGCTGGTCCTGCCGCTGGCACTCGGCGTCTGGCGGCTGGTGCGCGCGGAAGTGAAATAGCCCTCGGCCGGGTCGTGTCGCGGGTAGGCGGGAGGTTGGCCGGCATGCGCGGTCTCCTAGGGTTCGCGTCATGACGCGTGCTGATGGCCGGGCCGACGACGAGCTCCGCCCCGTGAAGATCACCCGCAACTGGCTCGACCACGCCGCCGGCTCGGTGCTCGTGGAGTTCGGCCGGACCCGCGTGCTGTGCGCAGCTTCGGCGGCCGAGGGCGTGCCGCGCTGGCGGAAGGGTTCGGGGCTGGGGTGGGTCACGGCGGAGTACGCCATGCTGCCCGCGTCGACCAACACCCGCTCCGAACGGGAGTCGGTGAAGGGGCGGATCGGTGGTCGCACCCACGAGATCAGCCGGCTGATCGGCCGCTCGCTGCGGGCGGTCATCGACTACAAGGCGCTCGGGGAGAACACCATCCAGCTCGACTGCGACGTGCTCCAGGCCGACGGGGGCACCCGCACCGCGTCGATCACCGGCGCGTACGTCGCCCTGGCCGACGCGGTCGCGCACCTGCGCGGCCAAGGGCTGCTCACCGGCGAGCCACTCACCGGATCGGTTGCGGCGATCTCGGTCGGCATCATCGACGGCGCCCCCCGGCTCGACCTGCCCTACGAGGAGGACGTGCGCGCCGAGACCGACATGAACATCGTGATGACCGGCGCTGGCTCGTTCGTCGAGGTCCAGGGGACGGCCGAGGGTGCCGCGTTCAGCCGCGCCGAACTCGACGCGCTGCTGGCCCTCGGTGAGAAGGGCTGCGCCGACCTGACCAGGCTCCAGCAGGAGGCTTTGTCGTCATGAGGTCCTCGTGATGTCGTCGTGAGCCGGGTCTTCCTCGCGTCCCGCAACGCCAAGAAGCTCGCCGAGATGGAGCGGATCCTGCGCGACCACCTCCCCGATGTCGAGGTGCTCGGGCTCGACGACGTGGCGGCCTACGACGAGCCGGTCGAGGACCAGCCGACCTTCGAGGGCAACGCGCTGCTCAAGGCCCGAGCCGGGCTGGCGGCCACCGGGCTGCCCTCGCTGGCCGACGACTCGGGGCTGTGCGTCGATGCCCTGGGCGGCATGCCCGGCGTGCTGTCGGCCCGCTGGTCCGGCATACCGAAGTCTGATCAGCGCAACAACGAGCTGCTGCTGCACCAGTTGGCCGATGTGCCCGACGAGCGCCGCGGTGCGCACTTCACCTGCTCGGTGGCGTTCTGCCACCCGACGGCCGGAGAACTGGTCGTCGAGGGCCGAATGGCGGGCCGGGTGATCCGCGAGACGCGGGGGAGCGGTGGCTTCGGGTACGACGTGCTGTTCGTCGCCGACGACCACCCCGGTCTCACCACCGCGGAGCTGTCGGTCGCCGACAAGGACGCCATCAGCCATCGCGGGCACGCGCTCAGGCAGGTTGCTCCGCAGGTGGCCCGGCTGCTCGCAGCCGACGGCTGAGCGCGGTCCCCCACAGCGCGGCGAAGACGAACATCACCAGCGAGTAGACCGCCGCCGGCACTGACATCTGCGTCGAGTCGAGCACCTCGACCGCGACGAAGATCGCCAGGGTCGCGTTGTGGACCCCGATCTCCATGGAGCAGGCGATCGCCTGTGCATCCCGGACGCCGGTCGCCCGCGGTACGACGTACCCGGTCACGAGGCTGATCGCGCAGAACAGCGCGGCGACCACGCCGACGTCGGCGAGATAGTCCGCGACGTTCTCGCGCTCGTCGGAGAGGATGCCGAGCACCAGCACCGCCAGGATGACCGCCGAGCCGATCCGCACCGGCCGATCCATGCGCTCGGCGAACGTCGAGGCGCGCGAGCGGACCAGCATCCCGATCGCGACCGGCACCAGGACGATCGCGAAGACCTCGACCACCTTGCCGAACTGCAGGCTCACGGTGTCGTCGAGCTCGAAGTGCGCGATCGCGAAGTTCGTGATCAGCGGCAGCGAGACGATCGCGATCACCGAGTTGACCGCTGTCAGCGTGACGTTGAGCGCGACGTCGCCCCGGAACAGGTGACTGTAGAGGTTGGCGCTGGTCCCGCCCGGCGAGGCCGCGAGGAGCATCATCCCCACGGCCAGCAGCGGTGGCAGGTCGAAGGCCTCGACCAGTCCGAAGCAGACCACTGGGAGCACGATCAGTTGGCAGGCCAGGGCGACGGCCACGGCGCGGGGTTGCCTGGCCACCCGCCGGAAGTCGTCGGGGATCAGCGATAGCCCGAGTCCGAACATGATGACCCCGAGCGCGATGGGGAGCGCGACGGTGGTGAGCGCGGAGTCCATGGCGGGGACTGTAGGGGTTGCTGGGTGCGCCCGGAGAGACTCGAACTCTCACTGGCCAGGACCTAAACCTGGTGCCTCCTGCCAATTGGGCTACGGGCGCGCCCCCGCAGGTTAGACGATCGAGATGCCGCCCGGCTCGCGGCCGGTGATCAGCCGGAGCAATGCCGAGCCCTCGCCGCGGAGTACGGCGACCTCGCCGGCCACCGCCACCGCGGTCCGCAGCGCCGCTGCCGGTGGGGTCCAGTGGGTGGGGACGGCGGCCGCGATGTCGAGGCCGTGCACGACCAGCTCGAAGCTGCGGGTGGGGAGGTAGTCGCGCAGCCGCATCCCGCCGGCGATGGTGGTGACCAGCTGGTCGGGGTCGGCGTCGGCGAGCTTGGCGGAGACCGCACCCAGCAGGTCGCGCACGTACGCCGCCGGCTCGGCGCCCAGCGCGTCGCCCGCCGCCACTCCGCGTTGGGTGACGGCACCGGGATCCGCGGCGACCAGTTCTCCGGCCGCCGCGACGTACGCCGCCGGGGAGTCGAGAGTCGCGGCGTCAGCGGGCCGATCGAGGTATTCGATGACCGTGATCAGCGAGCGTGCGGTGTGTCCGACCAGAGCGCGCAGGTCCCACTCACCCAACCCGGGGCCGGTGAGCGAGGCCGGCAGCGAGGCGACCAGGTCGACGAAGGAGCCTGCGACCTCGAGGTAGGCCCCCTCGACTGGAGACGGGTCAACTACTGACAAGGCCGAGGTCCTTGCGCAACTTGGCGACGTGGCCGGTGGCCTTGACGTTGTATTGAGCCACTTCGATCTTGCCTTCCTCGTCGACGACGAACGTCGAGCGGATCACGCCCTCGACCTCCTTGCCGTACAGCTTCTTCAGCCCGTACGCGCCGTAGGCGTTCATCACCGACTTGTCCGCGTCGGAGAGCAGTGTGATGGTCAGCGAGTCACGGTCGCGGAACTTGGCGAGCTTCTCCGGCTTGTCAGGCGAGATGCCGAGCACTTCGAAGCCGGAGGCGTGCAGGGAGTCCAGGGAGTCGGTGAAGTCGCAGGCCTGCGTGGTGCAGCCCGGAGTCATCGCCGCCGGGTAGAAGTAGACGATCACCTTCCGGCCGCGCAGCCCCGCGAGCGAGACCTCTTCGCCGGTATCGGAGGTGAGGGTGAAGTCGGGGGCGGTGTCGCCGGGGGCGAGTCGATCGGTCACGAGTCGGGTCCTGTCCAATCCGATATGGGCTGTTGTTGCGAACAACTCGCAACAACGTAGAGTGCGCGTGAGCGCGATTATTCCAACCTAGAGGAGACGGCCGATGCACGTACCCGACGGGTTCCTCGACGCTCCGACCTCCGTCGGCACCGGCGTTGTGGCCGCTGTCGCCGTCGGCATCGCCCTCAAGGGCGCGCGGCGCGAGCTGGACGACCGCACCGCGCCGATGGCCGGCCTCGTGGCCGCGTTCATCTTCGCCACGCAGATGCTCAACTTCCCCGTCGCATCCGGCACCAGCGGCCATCTCCTCGGAGGCGCGCTGGCGGCTGTCCTCGTCGGCCCGTTCACGGCGTTGCTGTGCATGTCCACGGTCTTCCTGGTCCAGTGCCTGCTCTTCGCCGACGGCGGGGTCACCGCACTCGGGACCAACATCCTGCTGATGGGGGTGATCACCGTCGTGGTCGGTTGGACGGTGTTCAAGGGCCTGCAGGCGGTCCTGCCCAAGCGGCTCTCGATGGTCGCGCCCGCCGCGGGTATCGCGGCCCTCGTCTCGGTGCCGGTCGCCGCGCTCGGCTTCGTCCTCCTCTACGCGCTCGGCGGCACCGCCGACCTGTCGCTCGACCACCTGGCGACCGCCATGGTCGGCGTACACGTGCTGATCGGCATCGGCGAGGGTGTGATCACGGCCCTTGCCGTGGGCAGCATCGTCGCGGTCCGCCCAGACCTCGTGTACGGCGCCCGGCCGGTGCTCGAGAAGCGCGAACTCGTCGTCCGGACACGCGACCAGGCCCCGGCATGAGGCGCCCCGGCACGAAGACCCTGGTGGTCGCGGGCCTGCTCGTCGCGCTCATCCTCGCCGGTGTGATCAGCCGGTTCGCCAGCAGCGATCCCGACGGTCTCACCAAGGTCTCCGAGGACCACGGCTTCGCCGACACCGGCAGCTCACACCAGGCGCTGCTCGGCGACTACGGCAGCCTGACCGGGATCGTCGGGGTCCTGGTGGTGCTGGCTGTCGCGGCCGGCATCGCGTTCGCCGTACGCCGCCGCGACCGTGCTCGCGAAGACGACCGTCAAGACGAGCCTCAAGACGAGCCTCAAGACGAGCCTCAAGACGAGCCTCAAGACGAGAAGGCCTGACGTGGGTGGCCCGCACGGGCACAAGCTGCACTTCCACGGTCACTCTCCGGTGCACCGCGCCCCGGCGCACCTGAAGATCCTGGCGCTGCTCGGCTTCGTCCTCGTGGTCGTGGCGACCCCCCGCGAGTGGTATTGGGCCTTCGCCGCCTACTTCGCCGTGCTCGCGGTCGTGGTGGCCATCTCCCGGGTGCCTCCGACCTACCTCCTCAAGCGGATGGTGGTGGAGATCCCGTTCGTGGTGTTTGCCCTCCTGTTGCCGTTCGTCGCCCACGGCCCGCAGACCGAGGTCCTCGGGGTCAGCGTCAGCCAGTCCGGGCTGCTGGCCGCCTGGGGGCTGCTGGTCAAGGGCACCCTCGGCGTCCTGGCCAGCCTGACCCTGGCCGCGACCACCGAGCCGCAGGAGCTGCTGGCCGGTCTCGAACGGCTACGGCTGCCCAACCTGCTCGTGCAGATCATGGGCTTCATGATCCGTTACCTCGACGTGGTCACCTCCGAGATGCACCGGATGAAGGTGGCCCGGGAGTCCCGAGGCTTCACCGCCCGCAACCCGCGGCACTGGCCGGTGCTGGCCAAGTCCGCCGGGGCGTTGTTCATCCGCTCCTACGAGCGCGGCGAACGGGTCCACCTCGCGATGCTCAGCCGCGGCTACACCGGCCGGATGCCACGCCAATGAGGTGTCGGTGACCACCCCCGTACTCGACGTCCGCGGCCTGGCCTTCGCCTACCCCGACGGGCACCAGGCCCTCTTCGGCGTCGACCTGCACGTCCACCGGGGCGAGCGGGTCGCGATGCTCGGCCCCAACGGCGCGGGCAAGACCACCCTGGTCCTGCACCTCAACGGCATCCTCGTCGCCGGTGCGGGCAGCGTCGCCGTGAGCGGGCTGCCGGTGACCAAGGAGAACATCCCGGAGATCCGCCGCCGGGTCGGCATCGTCTTCCAGGATCCCGACGACCAACTGTTCATGGGCACGGTCCGCCAGGACGTCGGCTTCGGCCCGGCCAACCTCGGGCTCCAGGGAGCCGAGTTGGAGGCCCGGGTCCAGCGCGCGCTGGAGCAGGTCGGCATGGAGGAGTACGCCGACCGCCCGCCACATCACCTCTCCTTCGGCCAACGCCGTCGGGTCGCGGTGGCCACCGTGCTCGCCATGGAGCCGGAGATCCTGGTCCTCGACGAGCCGTCGTCCAACCTCGACCCGGCCTGCCGCCGCGAACTGGCCGACATCCTGCGCTCCCTCGACGTGACCGTGCTCATGGTCACCCACGACCTGCCGTACGCACTCGAGCTCTGCCCCCGGGCCGTCGTGCTGAGCGACGGCACCGTCGTCGCCGACGGGTCGACGTACGACGTGCTCACTGACGACGAACTGATGCGCGCCCACCGGCTGGAGCTGCCGTTCGGGTTCGATCCGCGCACCGTCGGCTCGCCGCCGGGCGCTAGTCGTCATGTCCGTTGATTCGTCGGGTGTCCCGCACCCCGGGCACGCACCTCGCGGCGTTGCCGTCGTTCGCTGGACGAGCAAGTACGGCTTCACTCCGGCGCCTTGCGATGCACGCACCCGGAGCACGGGACACCCCCGACGAATCAACTGACATGACCACTAGTTGATAGCCTCGCCGACGTGGCGAAGGGACCGGGGGCGGATCAAGGGAAGGCCGACGAGCCGACCCAACTCGCGCGCGAGATCGAGGAGACGCGCGATCGATTGGCCGGCACGATCGACGAGCTGCTCTACCGCGCTCACCCCAAGACGATCGTCAGCCGCGAGGTCGCCGACATCAAGGGCTTCTTCGTCAACCCCGCCACCGGTGAGCCCCGCACGGAGAACATCCTCAAGATCGCCGGCGGTGTCGTCGGCGTCATCGCGCTCTTCATGCTCGTGCGGAAGGTCGCACGCTGAGCGGCGACAAGGCCCCGATCCGGATGCTCCACGACCGCGTGCTCGTGGAGGTGGACCGGGACGCCGGCGAGCGACGGTCCACCGGTGGCATCGTGATCCCGGCGACGGCCGCGATGGGCGCCCGCCGGCTCGCGTGGTCCCGGGTGGTCGCGATCGGCCCGCACGCGCGCAGCATCGAGGTCGGTGACCGCGTGCTGTTCGATCCGGAGGACAAGTCAGAGGTCGAGGTGCACGGCGAGACCTTCGTGGTCATGCGCGAGCGTGACGTGCACGCGGTCGCCGCGGAGCGGCTCGACGACGGCGACTCAACAGGGTTGTATTTGTAGCGCTCTAGCAAACTCGGACGTCAGACGACTCGCTCGTCGGAGCTGCCGGATCGGATGACGTCTTGGTGGGCCTCGCGGGCAGGCACCGCCCCGGCGGCCGGGACCAGCCCCAGCTCGCCGTCCGCGGCGTCGGCGAGGGCGCCGGCAGAGGCCAGGTCGTGGCTGTTGGGGATGCGCAGTGCGGCCAGGGAGGCCAGCCCGACGACGATGCCCAGGACCACGAAGCCGATGACGTACCCGCGCTCGTCGGGGTAGCCCGCGAGCCCGTCGTGCGCGGTGATGACGCCGGCCATCACGGCCGCCCCGATCGAACCGCCGATGGTGCGGATGTTGGCGTTCATCCCGCTGGCGACGCCGGTCTGCTCTCGGGGCACGGAGGCGACCACGACGCCGGCGAGGCTGGAGAAGACCAGGCCTGAGCCGATGCCCTGCACGGTCGTGGCGGCGTACAGCTGCCAGGTCTCGTTGTGGAACAGCGCCACCGAGATGAACGCCGAGCCGGTGATGAGCAGACCGGCCGTGATGACCGAGCGGGCGCCGAACCGGCGGATCAGGGCCGCGGTGAAGAACCCCACGACGAAGCTGGCCACCGCCGAGGGCAGCAGCAACCGCCCGGAGTCGGTGATCGTGGCGCCGAAGCCGTACCCGGCCTCCGGCGGGGTCTGGAGCAGCTGCGGCAGGAATCCGAACGACGCCAGGACGCCGAAGCCGACACAGCCGGAGACCACGTTGGACGTCCACACACCGCGGCGCCGCATCATCCGCATGTCGATCATCGGGACTTCGACCCGGAGCTCGACCGCCACCCAGGCCGCGGCCAGCAGCAGTGCGAGGGCGAACAGGCCGAGCACCTCCGGAGAGGCCCAGCCCCAGTGGTTGCCCTGGCTGAGCCCGAGCAGCAGGGCGATCAGCCAGCCCCCGAGCAGGATCGCCGGGAGGATCGGCAGCCGGGCCGGCGTGCGGAGAGGTGACTCGGGGACGAAGAGCAGCGCGACCACGGCCACCACCATCGTCACCATCATCGGGAGCCAGAACAGGCCCCGGAAGCCGACGGCGTCGACGATCGGACCCGCCAGGACGATTCCGAAGCCGAAGCCGACCGCGGTGAGCGAGGCGATCACGCTGAGAGCCATGGTCATCCGCTCGCGGAACTCGTCGCGGATGATGCCGAAGGAGAGCGGCAGAACGCCGCCGCCGACGCCTTGAAGGACCCGTGCGGCGATCAGCCAGCCGATGCTCGGTGCCAGCGCGGCGACCAGGGAGCCTAGCGAGAGGGCGACCAGGCAGACCACGAGCACCTTGGTCTTGCCCACCACATCGCCGACCCGGCCCAGAAGCGGCGTGCTGATCGAGGCCGACAGCAGGTAGGCGGTGAGCACCCAGGTGACCGTGGTCTGGCTGGTGTCGAACTCGGCCTGGATGGTGGGCAGCACCGGCACGATCAGCGACTGGAGCAGCGCGAACGACGAGGCCGCCACGGCGAGCACCGCAAACGTGACGCCGCGCTGAGCGGACGATCGCGGGGCTGATGGTTGCATGGAGCAACGATCATCCCATGAGTGGGTCAGGCGCTGAGCAACAGGACGAGGGTCGAGACGAGCACGGCGCCGAGCAGCACCCCGGCCGCGATGGTCGGACCGTTGGCCGCGCTGATCCCCTCGCTGTCACCGCGGTTGATGGCGCGGGTGACCCTTCGGTAGCGCACCGTGCCGTACGCCACACCGACCGCGCCGACCACGATGAGTAGACCGCCGGCGACCAGGCTCGCCGCCGTCACCTTGCCGCCGTCGGCGAAACGCGCCACGGCCAGTCCGACCACCACCACGTTGGCGCTGGTGCGCAGCCAGGCCAACTGCGTCCGCTCGTTGGCGAGGTGGTCCCGGACCCGGTCGACGCCGTCGTGCATCCCAGCCTCCGTGAGGTGTAGCCGTGTGCTGCCCTGCGCTCCATCCTGCTCCCGCGCAACGTGAGCGCCGCGCGTGGGTGCCGCCCTGCCTCGTCGAGGGTTCAGAGCGCCGCGATGACGTACGCCGCCGCGAGGGCGATGCAGACGCCGCCGAGCAGCAGCCGCAGCGGGACCTCCGGCACCCGGGGCGCGAGCCGGGCTCCCCAGTAGCCACCGACCAGGCCGCCCAGCCCCGCGGCCAGCCCCAGTGTCCAGTCCGGTGTCACCGAGCCGTCCGCTCCGACCGCGATCACGGCGAAGCTGGCAACGCCGGCCACGGAAGTCACGAAGGTCGAGGCCAAGGCAGCGGGCGCCACCTCGGCGACCGCCATCCCGCGACCGACGAGGATCGGGGCCAGGATCGAGCCGCCGCCGATGCCGTAGATGCCGCCGAGGGTGCCGACCGCGAAGGCCAGGCAGACCAGCGCGGGCGTCCGGATCGGCGCGGCGGCACCGTGGCCGGCGACCGGCCGGAGCGTCCGCTCCACCAGCCAGGTCCCCAGACCGAGCAGCACCGCGGCCGCGACGAGCCGGAAGGTCCGCGGATCGGGGACCAGCCAGACCCGGATGCAGGCACCGAGCACGACGCCGGGCAGGGTCCCGGCGAGCAGCCGTCCGACGAGCGAACCGCGCAGCCGGGCTCGGAGTCGGACGAGGGCGCCTGGTCCGGCGACGACGTTGTAGAGCAGATTGGTCGGCGTGATCGACGGGTTGGGCACCTTCAGCACGTCGAGCTGGACCGGGAGGAGCAGGACCGCGCCCGATACCCCGACCGGGGTGGTGATCAGCGCGACCACGAAGCCGCAGCAGAGGGCGATCAGGGGTGCGGCCACGGCAGCATCGTCGCAGTGCTCCATCGCGGCACGTCCTAGAATCGCCTGGTGGCGGACTACCTGCGCATCGGTGAGGTCGCCCAAGCGGTCGGCGTGAGCGTCGACACCTTGCGCCGCTGGGAGACCGAGGGTCGGGTGTCCTTCGAGCGCCAGGGCAACCAGCGGGTGCTACCCGCCGAGCAGTTGGCGCCGCTGATCGCCTCGCTGGCCGGCTCGTCGTCCACGTCGAGCGCCCGCAACCGGATGACCGGCATCGTGGTCGCGGTCAAGCGGGACCACGTGATGGCCCAGGTCGAGCTGGCCTGCGGTGACTACCGGATCGTGTCCCTGATGAGTCGCGACGCCGCAGACGAGCTCGGCCTCGAGGTCGGCAAGCCTGCGATCGCGGTCGTGAAGGCGACCAACGTGATCGTCGAGGTCTCGGAGTAGGACCGACTCAAGCAACGACGAGATACCGCTCGTCCCGGATCGGGCCGCCCCAGTAGACCGGGTCGTCGAGCCGGTACGTCGTCGGCGTGCGACCCGTGTCGCGCAGCAGGGCCGCGGTGGTCTCGCCACCGATCGTGCCGCGCGGCTGTTCGCCCGGCATGATCTCGCCCTCGGCCACCACCACCG
>ERZ761607.538-NODE-538-length-64145-cov-6.004993_pt1 | contig 64145 bp, 83 predicted proteins | sample MGYA00511164_ERZ761607 | MGnify/ENA primary metagenome ERZ761607 (study PRJEB28899, sample SAMN02445080) | bioreactor sludge metagenome | biome: EBPR sludge | place: Australia: Brisbane, Thorneside Wastewater Treatment Plant | collected 2011-06-22 ...
GCCTTGTCCCAGCCAGGACACAAAAGGAAAGCCCCGGGACCGCGAGGTCCCGGGGCTTTTCGCATGGCCCGCGCCAACGGGGAGGCGGCGTGGAGCCGAGCAAAGGCGAAGACGGAGGCCCGTCGAAGCGGGCCTCCGCCAAGCTTCCTAGAGGCCGACGGCGAACGGGTTGCCGCCAGCGCCCAGGTCCGCGCCGGAACGGTCGCGCGACTTCAGGTCGCCGCCGAACGAGTAGCGCAGACCGATCGAGACGATGTCGGCGTCCAGGTCGACGTCATCCAGGGCGGCGTGCGAGTAACCGCCCGTCACGCTCCAGGGCGTGCCGGCGAACTGGTATTCGCCATCGACGCCGATGTTCCAACCGTCGATGTCCGCGCCCGCCACGTCGGCGCTGGCCCAGGCCAGGCCGGCGTCAACGCGGAAGTTGTCGGTGACGAAGTAGCGGACTTCGCCGCCGACCGACCAGATGTCGGCGTCCAGGTCGTCGATGTTGCCATAGGTGACGGCGCCCGAAAGGGTCACGTCGCCGAGGTGCTTCTGGGCGACGCCGCCCACGGCCCAGAGGCTTTCGCCGCCCGCGTCCGAGTAGGAAACGGTCGGGCCGACGCGCCAGTCCGCGCCGGCGTAGGTCAGGCCGGCGCCGACGGCGAAGGCGTCGTCGTCGCCCAGGTCGCCGTCGGTCGTGCCGGCGTTGCCCTGCAGGGTGACGGTCCAGGCGTCAGCGGCCTTGAAGGCGACCGAGCCATCGATCGCGTAGCTCTGACCATCGGCTTCGAGGCCGGCGAAATCGACTTCGGTCTGGGCGGCGGTGACGCCGATCGAACCGGTGGCGTCTTGGGCCAGGGCGGGGGCGGAAAGGGCGGCGGCGGCGACAGCGGCCGTCGCGAACAGACGGAGTTTCATAGTGGGTATCCCCTTGTGAGACTAACCGCCGGCGTCTTCGGCCGGTCGGGGAGGGCGCACCTATGGGTTGCCCGGAGTCCGCGCAAGGGATGCACGCGAAGATGGAGCCGAATTAATGGAAACCTCGTCGCCGAACGGCCGCCGGTGAAAAGGCCGTTCCCGCGCTTGACCTTCCCGAGTCGCTGACGTAAAGACCGCGCCTCTGTTGGACCGGCTGTGCACCTCGGTGCAGACGCGGCCCGCGGAACGAACCGACCTATGGCTTTCCCTTAAAGGAAAATCGCGGTTGGGGACCAGGTCCTCGCGGAAGTCCGCGTGGGCCGCATTCGTTTTTGCGGACGTCGCGTGTCCGGATGGTTTTCCCCGAGAGGGGCGGGTCGTTCGGGTTGGTCTTTGAAAAGTCTAAGCACGCGGGCGCCCGCCCACCTGGGAACCCTTTGGGAAACACGAGCGATATGGATCGTCAGAACATCCGCATCCGGCTCAAGGCCTTCGATCACCGCGTGCTGGATCATTCCACGCGCGAGATCGTGAATACGGCCAAGCGCACGGGCGCCACCGTCAGGGGGCCGATCCCCCTGCCCACGCTCATCGAGAAATTCACCGTCAACCGCTCGCCGCACGTCGACAAGAAGTCGCGCGAGCAGTTCGAGATCCGCACGCACAAGCGCGTGCTGGATATCGTCGACCCGACCCCGCAGACCGTGGACGCGCTGATGAAGCTCGACCTGTCGGCCGGCGTCGACGTCGAGATCAAGCTGTAGGGAGCCGGCTGACTATGACTCTCCCCGCAAACCGCACCGGCGTGATCGCGAAGAAGGTCGGCATGACCCGCTTCTTCGACGAGGCCGGCCAGCATGTTCCGGTCACCGTCCTCAGCCTCGACGGCTGCCAGGTGACGGGCCAGCGCACCGTCGAGAAGGACGGTTACACCGCCCTTCAGCTCGGCGCCGGCGCCAAGAAGGCCAAGAACACCTCGAACGCCATGCGTGGCCACTTCGCCAAGGCTCAGGTCGAGCCCAAGCGCGTCGTGACCGAGTTCCGCGTGACGCAAGACGCTCTGATCGACGTGGGCGCGGAACTGACCGCCGACCACTTCGTCGCCGGCCAGAAGGTCGACATCCAGGGCGTCACCGTCGGTAAGGGCTTCGCCGGCGCCATGAAGCGCTGGAACTTCGGCGGCATGCGCGCCACGCACGGCGTCTCGGTCTCGCACCGGGCCCACGGTTCGACCGGCAACCGCCAGGATCCGGGCCGCACGTTCCCGGGCAAGAAGATGGCCGGTCACCTCGGCCAAGAGACCGTCACCACCATGAACCTCACGGTCTGGAAGGTGGATGTCGAGCGCGGCCTGATCCTGATCAAGGGCGCCGTTCCGGGCGCCGAGGGTTCCTACGTGAAGGTCCGCGACGCGATCAAGAAGGCCGCTCCGGCCGACCTGCCGCGTCCGGGCGCCTTCCGCAAGGCCGGCGAAACGCCGGTCGCCGCCGCCGCTGAAGCGCCGGCGGTCGAGGAAGCCCCCGCGACGGAAGCTCCGGCTGCCGAAGCCACGCAAGAGGGCGCTGAATAATGAAACTCGACGTCATCAAGCTTGACGGCGCCAAGGCCGGTTCGGTCGATCTCGACGACGCCATCTTCGGCATCGACGAGATCCGCGGGGACATCCTGCAGCGCGTCGTCACCTGGCAGCTGGCCAAGCGCCGCTCCGGGAACCACAAGATCCAGGTCCGCAACGAGGTCTCTCGTACGGGCAAGAAGATGTACAAGCAGAAGGGCACCGGCGGCGCCCGTCACGGCTCGCGCCGTGCGGCCCAGTTCGTCGGCGGCGCCAAGGCCCACGGTCCCGTGGTCCGCAGCCATGCCTTCGACCTGCCGAAGAAGGTCCGCGCCCTGGCCCTGCGCCACGCGCTGTCCTCGAAGGCCAAGGCCGGCTCGCTCGTCGTCCTCGACGCCGCGGAGCTGAACGAGCCGAAGACGGCCGCCCTGCGCGCCAACTTCGACAAGATCGGTCTGAAGAACGCCCTGATCATCGCCGGGCCGGAAGTGGACGCCAACTTCAAGCTGGCCGCCCGCAACATTCCGAACGTCGATGTGCTGCCGAACGCCGGCCTGAACGTCTACGACGTGCTGCGCCGCGGGACCCTGGTCCTGACCAAGTCGGCCATCGAGGGCATCTCGGCCCGCTTCGCTGAGAAGGAAGCCGCGTAATGTCCGCCACCGCTCGTCATTACGACACCATCCTGGCCCCCGTGATCACGGAAAAGGCGACCATTCTGTCTGAACAGAACAAGGTCGTGTTCCGGGTCGCCGAGGACGCCACGAAGGACGAGATCGCCGCCGCCGTCGAGGCGCTGTTCAAGGTCAACGTCACCAAGGTCAACACCCTGAACGTCAAGGGCAAGACCAAGCGTTTCCGTGGCCGCGCCGGTCGTCGCTCGGACGTTAAGAAAGCGATCGTGACGCTGGCCGACGGCCAGTCGATCGACATCACCACGGGGCTCTGACCAGATGGCTCTGAAGCAATTCAATCCGACCTCGCCGGGCCGTCGCGGCCTCGTGCTGGTCGACCGCAGCGAGCTTCACAAGGGTAAGCCCGAGAAGAAGCTCGTCGAAGGCCTGACCAAGTCGGGCGGTCGCGGCGGCAATGGCCGCATCGCCGTCCGTTTCCGTGGCGGCGGCGCCAAGCGCCTGTACCGCCTGGTCGACTTCAAGCGTCGCAAGTGGAACGTTCCGGCCACGGTCGAGCGTCTCGAATACGACCCGAACCGCACCGCGTTCATCGCGCTGATCAAGTACCAGGACGGCGAACTCGCCTACATCCTGGCGCCGCAGCGCCTGAAGGCCGGCGACACGGTCATCGCCTCCGAGAAGGTCGACGTGAAGCCGGGCAACGCCGCCCCGCTGAGTGGCCTGCCGATCGGCACGATCGTCCACAACGTCGAGCTGAAGCCCTTGAAGGGCGGCCAGATCGCCCGCTCGGCCGGCGCCTACGCCCAGCTGGTCGGCCGTGACGGCGGCTACGCCCAGATCCGCCTCGGCTCGGGCGAGCTGCGCATGGTCCAGGACAGCTGCATGGCCACGGTCGGCGCCGTCTCGAACCCGGATCACATGAACCAGGTTCTGGGCAAGGCCGGCCGCGTCCGCCACATGGGCTTCCGCCCGCACGTGCGCGGCGTCGCCATGAACCCGATCGACCACCCGCACGGCGGCGGCGAAGGCCGCACCTCGGGCGGCCGGACCCCGGTCACCCCGTGGGGCAAGGACACCAAGGGTTCGAAGACCCGCACCAACAAGGCCACGGACAAGTTCATCATCCGGTCGCGCCACAAAGCGAAGAAGGGCCGCTAAGCCATGACCCGCTCAGTCTGGAAGGGCCCGTTTGTCGACGGCTACCTGCTGAAGAAGGCAGAAGTCGCGCAAGGCAGCGGCCGCAAGGATGTCATCAAGACCTGGTCGCGTCGCTCGACGATCATGCCGCAGTTCGTCGGCCTGACCTTCGGCGTCCACAACGGTCAGAAGCACGTGCCCGTCTCCGTGTCGGAAGACATGGTCGGCCACAAGCTCGGCGAGTTCGCCCCGACCCGGAACTTCCCGGGCCACGCGGCGGACAAGAAAGCCAAGAGGAAGTAGGTCATGTCGAAGCAAGCGAAAGCCCGCCGACTGCCCGCGACCGAGGTCCAGGCCAAGCTGCGCACCCTGCGCACCTCGGCCCGGAAGCTCAACCTCGTGGCCCAGTCGATCCGCGGCCTGAAGGTGCAGCGCGCGCTGAACGAACTCGAGTTCAGCCACAAGCGTATCGCCAAGGACGTCCGGAAGGCCCTCTACAGCGCCATCTCGAACGCCGAGAACAACCACAACCTCGACATCGACTCCCTGGTCGTCGCCGAGGCCTTCGTGGGCAAGAACCTGATTATGAAGCGTTTTTCGGCCCGCGCTCGCGGCCGTTCCTCGCGCATCGAGAAGCCGTTCAGCGAGATCACCATCGTGGTCCGCGAACTGGGTGAGGCCGCCTGATGGGTCAGAAAGTCAATCCGGTCGGGCTCCGGCTCGGCGTCAACCGCACCTGGGACAGCCGCTGGTTCGCCGACGGCAAGGACTACGGTCGCCTGCTGCACGAGGACATCAAGGTCCGTCGCGAGCTGAAGAAGCGCCTCGGCGCCGCCGGCATCTCGCGCATCGTGATCGAGCGTCCGCACAAGAAGTGCCGCGTGACCATCTACGCCGCCCGTCCCGGCGTGATCATCGGCAAGAAGGGCGCCGACATCGACAAGCTCCGCAAGGACCTGTCGGCGATGACCGATGGCGAGGTTCACCTGAACATCGTCGAGGTCCGCAAGCCCGAGACCGACGCCCAGCTGGTGGCCGAGAACATCGCCCAGCAGCTCGAGCGCCGCGTCGCCTTCCGTCGCGCCATGAAGCGCACCATGCAGTCGACCATGCGTCTGGGCGCCAAGGGCGTTCGGATCAACGTGTCGGGCCGCCTGGGCGGCGCCGAAATCGCCCGCATGGAATGGTACCGCGAAGGTCGCGTGCCGCTGCACACCCTGCGCGCCGACATCGACTACGGCTTCGCGGAAGCCAAGACCACCTACGGCATCATCGGCGTGAAGACCTGGATCTTCAAAGGCGAGGTGCTGGAGCACGACCCGATGGCGCTGGACAAGCGTCTGGCCACCGAATCCGGCCCGGCCGGCGAAGGCGGCGGTCGTGACCGTGACGATCGTGGACCCCGCGGCCCGCGCCGCGACCGCGGTCGTGGAGCTGAGGCCTAACGATCATGCTGTCTCCGAAGAAAACCAAGTACCGGAAGGCCTTCAAGGGCCGCATCCACGGGACCGCCAAGGGCGGCACCCTGCTGAACTTCGGGTCCTATGGCCTGAAGACGGTGGAACCCGAGCGCATCACGGCGCGTCAGATCGAGGCGGCCCGCCGCGCGATCACCCGCCACATGAAGCGCCAGGGCCGCGTCTGGATCCGGATCTTCCCGGACCTGCCGGTCACCGACAAGCCGGCCGAAGTCCGGATGGGTAAGGGCAAGGGCGCCGTCGACTACTGGGCGGCGCGCGTTCACCCGGGCCGCATCATGTTCGAGATCGACGGCGTCGCCGACGATATCGCCCGTGAGGCCCTGAAGCTGGGCGCCGCGAAGCTGCCGGTGAAGACGCGCATCGTCACGCGCATCGACGCTGGCGTGGCGACGGAGCACTGAAGATGAAGATCGATGAAGTCCGGGCCAAGACGCCCGACCAACTCGCCGAAGCCCTGCTGAACCTGAAGAAGGAGCAGTTCAACCTGCGCTTCCAGGCCGCCACGGGTCAGGTCGAGAAGACCCACCGCGTGAACGAGATCCGCAAGGATATCGCGCGGATCAAGACCGTGCTGCGCGCCAAGAAGACCGCGTAGGGGAGAACGATATGCCGAAACGTATTCTCGAAGGCGTTGTCGTCTCCGACAAGGGCGACAAGACGGTGATCGTGAAGGTCGAACGGACCTTCCTGCATCCGCTGCTGAAGAAGACCGTCCGCCGGTCGAAGAAGTATCACGCTCACGACGAATCCAACGCCTACAAGGCGGGGGAAGTCGCCAAGATCGTCGAGTGCGCGCCGAAGTCCAAGCTGAAGACCTGGGAAGTGCTTCCCAAGGCCTCGGCCTAAGAGTCTGGAAGGTTAAGCCATGATCCAGATGCAAACTAACCTGGACGTCGCCGATAATTCGGGCGCTCGCCGGGTCATGTGCATCAAGGTGCTGGGCGGCGCCAAGCGTCGCTACGCCCACGTCGGGGACAAGATCGTCGTCTCCGTGAAGGAAGCCATTCCGCGCGGCCGCGTGAAGAAGGGCGATGTGCTGCAAGCCATCGTCGTTCGCACGTCGCAGGCCATCAAGCGCAAGGACGGCTCGGTCATCCGCTTCGACAAGAACGCGGCCGTGATCGTCAACAAGTCGAGCGAGCCGATCGGCACGCGGATCTTCGGCCCGGTTCCCCGCGAACTGCGCGCCAAGAACCACATGAAGATCATCTCTCTGGCTCCGGAGGTCCTGTAGTCATGGCCGCCAAGATCAAGACCGGCGACAACGTCGTGGTGCTCACGGGCAAGGACAAGGGCCGCACCGGCAAGGTGACCAAGGTCCTGCCCGCCACCAACCGCGTCATGGTGCAGGGGATCAACATGGTCCAGCGCCACACCCGCCCGACCCAGGCCGACCCCCAGGGCGGCATCAAGAACAAGGAAGCGTCGCTTCACCTGTCGAACGTCGCGATCGCCGACGCCAACGGCAAGGCGGCCCGCGTCGGCTTCCGCATGGAAGGCGACAAGAAGGTCCGCTTCGCCAAGACGACGGGAGACGTCATCTAATGGCCGACACCAAATATACCCCGCGCCTCAAGAGCGAGTACAACGACCGCATCAAGGGCGTGCTGACCGAGAAGTTCGGCTACACCAACCCGATGCAGATGCCCAAGCTGGACAAGATCGTCCTCAACATGGGCATCGGTGAAGCTGTCGCCGACTCCAAGAAGGCCACCGCGGCCCTCAAGGATCTGGCCGCCATCGCCGGTCAGAAGCCCGTCGCCACCAAGGCCCGTAACTCCATCGCCGGCTTCAAGCTGCGTGAAGGCATGGTCATCGGCGGCAAGGTCACGCTGCGCGGCGACCAGATGTACGAGTTCCTCGACCGCCTGATCACGATCGCGCTGCCGCGCGTGAAGGATTTCCGCGGCCTCAACGGCAACAGCTTCGACGGCCGTGGCAACTACGCCATGGGCCTGAAGGAACACATCGTGTTCCCGGAAATCAACTATGACCAGATCGATCAGATCTGGGGCATGGATATCGTTGTCGCCACCACTGCGAAGACCGATGATGAAGCGCGCGCGCTTCTCAAGGAATTCCAGTTCCCGTTCAACAACGTCTAGAGCGGGACAAGGACAAAGACATGGCCAAGAAAAGCGCCGTCAACCGTAACGAGATGGTCAAGAAGCTCGTCAAGCAACTCGCCGCCAAGCGCGCCGAGCTGAAGGCGACCGCCAACAACGAGGCTCTTCCGCTCGAAGAACGTTTTGAAGCCCGGCTGAAGCTCGCGAAGCTGCCGCGCAACTCCGCCGCCACCCGCATCCGCAACCGGTGCGAAGTGACGGGGCGTCCGCGCGCCTACTATCGCAAGCTGAAGATGAGCCGGATCGCCCTGCGGGAGCTCGGCTCCCAGGGTCTGATCCCCGGCCTCGTCAAGTCGAGCTGGTAAGGGAGGGTCTGATGGTCAACGACCCCATCGGCGATATGATCGCCCGCATCAAGAACGCCGCCATGCGCAAGCGGGCGAAGGTTTCCACGCCGGCCTCGAAGATGCGCGCGCGCGTCCTCGACGTGCTCGCGTCGGAAGGCTACATCCGCGGCTACTCGCTGGTCGAGAAGCCCGGTGCGTTCCCCGAATTCGAGATCGAGCTCAAGTACTTCGACAACGAGCCCGTGATCGTCGAGATCCGCCGCGTGTCCAAGCCGGGCCGTCGCGTCTACTCCTCGATCAAGGACCTGAAGCCGGTGAAGAACGGCCTCGGCATCTCGATCCTGTCGACGCCCCAAGGCGTGATGTCGGACACGGCCGCCCGCGACGCGAACGTCGGCGGCGAAGTCCTCTGCCGGGTGTACTGATATGAGCCGTATCGGAAAGAAAGCCGTGGCGATCCCCTCCGGGGCGACCGTCACCCTCGACGGCCAGACGGTCACGGTGAAGGGCCCCAAGGGGCAACTCTCCTGGACGGTCTCCGAAGAGATCGAGGTCAAGCAGGAAGGCGCCGAGCTGACGCTCTCGCCGCGCAACGACACCGCCCGCGCCCGCGGCATGTGGGGTCTGTCGCGCACCCTGGTGAACAACATGGTCGTGGGCGTCACCGCCGGCTACGAGGAAACCCTCGAGCTGGTGGGCGTCGGCTACCGCGCCGCGCTGAAGGGTTCGGCCCTGTCGATGCAGCTCGGCTTCAGCCACGAAGTGGACTTCCCGGCGCCGTCGGGCATCACCTTCGCCGTGCCGAAGCAGACCGAGATCAAGATCGCCGGGATCGACAAGCAGCTGGTCGGTGAAACCGCGGCCAAGATCCGCCGTATCCGTCCGCCGGAGCCCTACAAGGGCAAGGGCGTCCGGTACCAGGGCGAAAATGTCCGCCGCAAGGAAGGCAAGAAGAAGTAGTCATGGCGCTCTCTCCTCGCGAATCCCACACGCGCCGCGCCCAGCGCACGCGTACGCGCCTCAAGGCGCTGTCGAACGGCCGCCCGCGTCTGTCGGTCTTCCGCTCGAGCAAGAACATCTACGCCCAGATCATCGACGACGAGAACGGCGTGACCCTGGCTTCGGCTTCCACTCTGGAAGGCGAGAAGAAGGCCAAGGGCGCGGACAAGGACGCCGCCGCCCTCGTGGGCAAGCTCGTCGCCGAACGTGCGATCGAGAAGGGCGTCAAGGACGTCGTCTTCGATCGGGGCGGCTACATCTATCATGGTCGGGTGAAGGCGCTGGCGGATGCCGCGCGTGAAGCCGGCCTGAACTTCTAAGGAGCGCCCAGATGGCTCGTGAACCCCGTGGCGGTGGCGACGGTCAACGCCGTGACCGGCGTGACCGCAACGCCCCGGCCGAAGACCGCGCCGACAGCGACATCGTCGAGAAGCTGGTCCACATCAACCGCGTCGCCGCCACCGTGAAGGGCGGCCGTCGCTTCAGCTTCGCCGCTCTGATGGTCGTCGGCGACCAGAAGGGCCGCGTCGGCTTCGGTCATGGCAAGGCGCGTGAAGTGCCGGAAGCCATCCGCAAGGCGACCGAAGAAGCCAAGAAGTCGATGATCCGCGTCCCGCTGCGCGAGTCCCGCACGCTGCACCACGACGGCAACGGCCGTTGGGGCGCCGGCAAGGTGATGGTCCGCGCGGCGCCTCCGGGCACCGGCGTCATCGCCGGCGGTCCGATGCGCGCGGTGCTGGAAACCCTCGGCGTCCAGGACGTCGTCGGCAAGTCCAGCGGCTCGTCGAACCCCTACAACATGGTCCGCGCGACGTTTGAGGCGCTGAAGGCCCAGAGCTCGCCCCGCCAGATCGCCGCCAAGCGTGGCAAGAAGGTCGGCGATCTCCTGGGCCGCCGGGCCGATGGCGCTTCGGCGCCGGACGCGATCGAGGGCTAACCCATGGCCGAGAAGAAGACCGTCACCGTCCGTCAGACGGCGAGCCCGATCCGCCGCAAGGCCGATCAGCGCGCCACGCTGCAGGGCCTGGGCCTCAACCGCGTCGGCCGCGTCCGCACGCTGGAGGACACCCCTTCCATCCGCGGGATGATCGCCAAGGTCGCCCACATGGTGGAAGTGGTCGAGTAGAGACCGTATACCGCTCATCCCGGCCAATGCCGGGACCCAGATCCAGTCTGAGCAATCAGGCTGGATTTGAGCGTTCTGAGACCCCGACTGGGTCCCGGCAGTCGCCGGGATGAGCCGGACTGAAAATCAAGCCGAGTCGGGGGCAGGGGCCTCCGGCGCCAGATCTCCAAGGAGAGGCACAGATGACGAAGCTGAACGAACTCGCCCCGCGCGAAGGCTCCACCAAGGGCCGCATGCGCGTCGGCCGCGGCCCGGGCTCGGGCAAGGGTAAGACCAGCGGCCGCGGCGTGAAGGGCCAGAAGTCCCGCACCGGCGTCGCGATCGGCGGTTTCGAGGGCGGCCAGATGCCGCTGCACATGCGCATGCCCAAGCGCGGCTTCAACAACCCCTTCGCCAAGGCGTTCGTCGAGGTGAACTTCTGGCGCATCGAGCAGGCCATCGCCGCCGGCAAGATCGACGCCAAGAAGGCCATTGACGCCGACGTCCTGCTGGCCGCCGGCGTCATTCGCCGCAAGAAGGACGGCGTCAAGCTGCTGGGCAAGGGCGAGCTGAAGTCGAAGATCGACATCACCGTCTACCACGCCTCGGACGCGGCCCGCGCGGCCGTCGAGAAGGCCGGCGGCAAGCTGACGACCACCCGTCCGGCCAAGGCCGAAGCCGAAGCCTAAGCGACGGAAGGGCGCGCGCCGGGTGACAAGGCCTGGCGCCGCCCCTATCTGTGTCGCTCACTGAAGAGTCGCGGGGAAGTCCATGGCCTCGGCCGCCGAGCAGCTAGCCGCCAATATCAACTTCGGCGCCTTCCAGAAGGCGACGGAGCTGCAGAAGCGCATCGGGTTCACCCTGATCGCCCTGATCATCTATCGCCTCGGGACCTACATTCCGATCCCCGGCATCGACGCGGCCCAGTACGCGGCCTCGTTCCAGCAGAACAGCCAGGGCATCCTGGGCCTGTTCAACATGTTCTCGGGCGGCGCCGTCGAACGGATGGCCATCTTCGCCCTGAACGTGATGCCCTACATCTCGGCCTCGATCATCGTTCAGCTTCTGCAGACGGTTTATCCGCCCTGGGAGAAGCTGAAGAAGGAAGGCGGCGAGGCCGGCCGCAAGCAGCTCAACCAGTACACCCGCTACCTGACCGTGGCGCTGGCGTTGGTGCAGTCGTTCGGCACGGCCATGGGCATGCAGGCGGTCGCCTACGAGCCCGGCCTGTTCTTCATCGTTTCGACAGTCGTCACCCTGACCGGCGGCACCATGTTCCTCATGTGGCTTGGCGAGCAGATCACCAGCCGCGGCGTGGGCAACGGCATCAGCCTGCTGATCTTCGCCGGCATCGTCGCGGTCCTGCCGCGCAGCGTCTGGCAGCTGTTCCAGCAGGCCCAGGTCGGCTCGGTTCCGGGCTGGCACCTGGGGCTGCTGGTGCTCATGGCGGCCGCCGTGATCCTGTTCATCGTCTTCATGGAACGCTCGCAGCGCCGGCTGCTGATCCAGTACCCCAAGCGCCAGCAGGGCAACCGGATGGTCGGGGGCGAAAGCTCGTTCCTGCCGCTGAAGGTCAACACCTCGGGCGTCATTCCGCCGATCTTCGCTTCGTCGCTGCTGCTGCTGCCGACGACTGTCATCACCATGATGGCGAGCCAGCAAAACCCGCCGGAGTGGATGCAGACGGTTCAGCCGCTGCTCACCCAGCTGCAGCACGGCCAGCCGCTGTTCATGGCGCTCTACGCCGCCCTGATCATCTTCTTCTGCTTCTTCTACACCTCGATCGTGTTCAACCCCGAGGAAACGGCGGAGAACCTGCGCAAGTACGGCGGCTTCATGCCGGGCATTCGTCCCGGCAAGCGGACCGCCGAGTACCTCGACTTCGTGCTGACCCGACTGACGGTGGTGGGCGCGGCCTACATCACCGCCGTCTGCCTGCTGCCTGAACTGATGGTGTCGTTCCTGAACGCGCCGCAGAACGCCCGGTCCCTGGGCGGCACCTCGATCCTGATCGTCGTGTCGGTGACCATGGACACCGTGGCGCAGATCCAGTCGCACCTTCTGGCGCACCAGTACGAGGGCCTGATCAAGAAGTCGAAGCTGCGCGGCGGTAAACGCTAGGGCGGGACACAAGCCTGGCCGCCAGAGCCGGGCGAGGGGAGAGCTGGTATGAACCTGATCCTGTTCGGACCGCCGGGGAGCGGCAAGGGCACCCAGGCCAAGCGCCTGGTCGAGGAGCGCGGCATGGTCCAGCTCTCGACCGGCGACATGCTGCGAGCGGCCATCGCCTCCGGCTCCGAGCTTGGCAAGCAGGTGAAGGACGTTCTGGCGCGCGGGGACCTGGTCACCGACGAGATCGTCATCGCCCTGATCGAGGACCGTCTGCCCGAGGCCGAGGCCGCCGGCGGCGCCATCTTCGACGGTTTTCCGCGGACCGTGGCCCAGGCCCAGGCGCTCGACGCCATGCTGGCCAGCCGCGGAGCCCGAATCGACACTGTCGTCCGCCTGCTCGTCGACGACGCCGCGCTGCTTCAGCGCGTGACGGGCCGGTTCGAGGAACAGGGGCGCGCCGACGACAACCCCGAAACCTTCAAGACCCGTCTCGCCGCCTACAACGCCCAGACCGCGCCGCTGCTCCCGTACTACGAAGGACAGGGGAAGCTTCGGGCGGTGGACGGCATGGGTTCGCCGGACGAGGTTTCGAACGCCATCCGGGCTTCGCTGGAGACAGTCGAAGCCTGATTGTGATTGGTCCGTAAAAGGCCCAATCCGCCATTGACGGAAGCGCAACGATCCCTATAACGGTGCGCTTCCGCGAAAGGCGCGACTCCCGCGCCGGCTCGAAGTGCAAGCTGAGGGCCGGGCGCGCGTGTCGCGTTTCGTTATGCGCATGCGCCGTTGGCGCGGCAGGAGAGATTAAGACGTGGCCCGTATCGCAGGCGTCAACATTCCGACGAACAAGCGCGTGCTCATCGCGCTTCAGTACATCCACGGCATCGGTCCGAAGTCGGCCAAGGACATCATCGCCAAGGTGGGCATCGACGAAGCCCGTCGGGTGAACCAGCTGACCGACCAGGAAGTGCTGCACATCCGTGAAGCCATCGACAAGGACTACACCGTCGAAGGCGACCTGCGTCGCGAGACCTCGGTCAACATCAAGCGCCTGATGGATCTGGCCTGCTACCGCGGCCTTCGTCACCGCAAGGGCCTGCCGGTCCGCGGTCAGCGCACGCACACGAACGCCCGCACCCGCAAGGGTCCGGCCAAGCCGATCGCCGGCAAGAAGAAGTAAGAGAGAGCCTGATGGCCAAGGAACCGGCTCGCGTAAAAAAGCGCGAACGCAAGAACATCACGTCGGGCGTGGCGCATGTGAACGCCTCGTTCAACAACACGATGATCACCATCACCGACGCCCAGGGCAACACCATCTCCTGGTCGAGCGCCGGCATGATGGGCTTCAAGGGCTCGCGCAAGTCGACCCCGTACGCCGCCCAGATGGCCGCCGAAGACGCGGGCAAGAAGGCTGCGGAGCACGGCGTGAAGACTCTCGAAGTCAACGTCTCCGGTCCGGGTTCGGGCCGCGAGTCCGCTCTGCGCGCCCTCCAGGCCGTCGGCATGACCATCACCACCATTCGTGACGTGACCCCCATCCCGCACAATGGCTGCCGGCCGCCCAAGCGCCGGCGCGTCTGAGTAAGACGAACCGACCTTCAAGCCGCCGGCCGCGCTTCTCGTGGCCGGCGTACCCGCGTTCCAAGGACATCCGCCCGTGATCGAAAGAAACTGGAACGAGCTCACCAAGCCGGAAAAGCCGCTGATCGAAGCCGGCGTCGACGCGAGCCGCAAGGCCCGCATCGTCGCCGAGCCTCTGGAGCGCGGTTTCGGGGTGACGCTCGGCAACGCCCTTCGTCGTGTCCTCCTCTCGTCGCTGCAAGGCGCCGCCGTCACCGCCGTCCAGATCGACGGCGTGGTCCACGAGTTCTCCTCGCTGGAAGGTGTGCGTGAGGACGTCGTCGACATCGTTCTGAACATCAAGCAACTGGCGCTGCGCATGCACGCCGAAGGCCCCAAGCGCATGACCCTGCGCGCCAAGGGCCCCGGCGCCGTCACCGCCAGCCAGATCGACGCCCCGTCGGACATCGAAATCCTCAACGGCGACCACGTGCTCTGCACGCTGGACGACGGCGCGGAAGTCCGCATGGAGTTCACGGTCAACAACGGCAAGGGCTACGTCCCGGCCGAGCGCAACCGTCCGGAAGACGCGCCGATCGGCCTGATCGCCGTCGACGCGCTCTACAGCCCGGTCAAGCGCGTCGCCTATCGCGTCGAGCCGACCCGTCAGGGCCAGTCGCTCGACTACGACAAGCTCGTGCTGGAAGTCGAAACCAACGGCGCCGTCGGCCCGGTGGACGCGGTGGCCTACGCCGCCCGTATCCTCCAGGACCAGCTGCAGATCTTCATCACCTTCGAAGAGCCGAAGGCGAAGAGCGACAGCGAGTCGAAGCCGGAACTGCCGTTCAATCCGGCGCTGCTGAAGAAGGTCGACGAGCTGGAGCTCTCGGTCCGTTCGGCCAACTGCCTGAAGAACGACAACATCGTCTACATCGGCGACCTGATCCAGAAGACCGAGGCGGAGATGCTCCGCACCCCGAACTTCGGCCGCAAGTCGCTGAACGAGATCAAGGAAGTGCTCGCGGGCATGAACCTGCATCTCGGCATGGACGTGCCGAACTGGCCGCCCGAAAACATCGAAGATCTGGCCAAGAAGTTCGAAGACCAGATCTAGTCGCCTATCCGCGCCGCCTCCCGAACCGGTCCGCCGGTTCGGGGTCCGCTGACGCCGCCAACGCGGTCGAGGGCCCCGGCGCTTCCGTTCTGACCCGGCAGGGAGCTGTGCCGGGATTGGTGATGACACTGCGGGCCTCGGCCCAGGAGAGACAAAGATGCGTCACGGTAAAGCCCACCGTAAACTGGGTCGTACGACCAGCCACCGCCTCGCCATGTTCGCGAACATGTCGGCCTCGCTGATCAAGCACGAGCAGATCGTCACCACCCTTCCCAAGGCGAAGGAACTGCGTCCGATCGTCGAGAAGCTGATCACGCTCGGCAAGCGCGGCGACCTCCACGCCCGTCGCCAAGCGATCAGCCAGGTCCGCGACATCGAACAGGTCGGCAAGCTCTTCTCGGTGCTGGGCCCGCGCTACAAGGACCGCAACGGCGGCTACATCCGCGTGCTGAAGGCCGGCTTCCGTCATGGCGACAACGCCCCGATGGCGGTCATCGAGCTGGTCGATCGCGACGTCAGCGAAAAGGGCAAGGACTCCGGTCCGGTCCAGGCGTCCTTCGGCGGCGAAGAGTAATCCTCGCCCCATCCTGAATACGAAAGGCCCCGGAGCGATCCGGGGTCTTTTGCTTTGGCGATTATATACTTTGCAAACGAGCCTAGTAGGCGGGCTCGGGCTCTCGGCTTTCGAGTTCGTCGATCCGGGCCTCTAGGTCATCAATCCTGCCTTCTAGCTCTGACACCTTCGCTGAGTCGCCAATGGCGTCGTGAGCTTCTGCCGACGCGATATCGGACACCTCATCGCGTTGGCGATCACTCAGCTTCGGCCCGCCGCACCCGGCTACAAACAGGAGAGCCACCAAGAGAAGCAGCCTCATTCGTCGGCGGCCTTCTCAGGCTTAGGCGCCTGGACGATCTTCTTCACCGTTTCCTCGAAGCGCGCTTCGTCTTCGTCGGCTTCAAGCTCGCGGGCTAGGTCACGGAACTTGTCGGCTTGGGTCTTGGGGTCGTCAGGCATGGCGATCTCCGTGCCATAGGGTCAGCTTCACTTTCGCCATGATACTCGACTATATAGGTAGTGGTGGACCTAGAGGGACTTGCACCCTCGGGGCGACAGGTGGGTAGCCGACACCCCGCACTATGCTAGGCCCAACACCGGAGCGCCCCGCCCTAGTGGCGGGGCGGTTTCCGTTCAGAAAGGTATTTCGTCGTCCAGGTCCGCGCTGAAGCTATGAGACGCTTTGGGCGCCCCTGGCTCCGGCTGCGAAGCCGTCGTGTAGACGCCCTTCTTTCCGGGAACTTGGTGGATGAGCCCCTTCTGGACCATCCGGTAGCACTTGTTGTTGAGGAAGCGCCGCTCATGCACGTCGCCGTGGCGGCGGAATAGTTCGATGAGCAGGCGATCGAGTTCGATTTCTTCGCCGGCAGCTTTCACGGCCGCGTAAATCTGATCTTCGAGTTCGTCCGTTTTGACGCCGCTCAGCTGGGCGAGCAGCTCGTCGGGCAAATCGGAGAGGTCGCCGTACGCGGCGGGAACGGGGCGTCGCCACCGGCGAAGCTCTTTAAGTTCGGCAACGACCGCCTCGATGGCGGCGGCCCGGTCACGATGAAGAGAGGCGGTGCGCAGCTCGCCCCGCTCGTCTCGCTCGTTCGCCCACTTATGAAACAGGCGAGCGACTTCGTTGACCGACTCCAACGGATCAGCCATTATGGGCTCCTTACCAGTGGGGCGACCGCGACCGGCAAGTTTTGGTCGACCCCGATCTTAGGCCCGGCGAGCGAATAGCTTTCCGGGCCTTTTCCTTGTGCCTGCCGCGCGCGAGATTCGCAAGCCCCTCTTCATCCACTCTCGCGTTTTCTCGCGCCCTACGCTCGGGATCGCTTTGTTCGCCATCGCGAACAACGCCTCCGCGCCGCACTCTTCCGGTTTGGCTTCTCAAAAGTTTCTGAAAAGTTAACGTACGACGTTAGCGCGCCCGTAGGTCAGTCTCTTGCCAACGACGCCTTGCAGTGCCCGGTGAGCGCGCTCGGTATCGTCCACACCGAGGGCGGCGCGGTTGCTGTAGCGGAAATCGAACTCCGCCAGATAGCGGTGCATGTGGCGCTTGGAGGCGTGCTGGTACACGCCCTTCATGCCGCGCTTGAAGATCGAGAAGAAGCCTTCAACCGTGTTCGTGTGAATGGTCGCATCGAAGCGCGAGACGTACTCGCCCTTGGAGTGGTTCGTGTAGCTGTGAGCCGAGAAGCCACGGCCCAGCTTGTCGTAGTAGCGGGCTTCGTCGGTCATCAGGTGCGCCTCGCGGGAGAGGTTCGCCACCACGACCTTGCCGATCTCATGCGAGGTCAGGTGTTCGATCACCTGTGACTTGGCGCGACCCGTCTCGCGGTCGATCAGGCTCAAAATCTTGATCTTGTGGCCGACGCCAGCCTTGCGGTGCGGCTCTTCCGGGTCACGGCCAATGAAGGTCTCGTCGGCCTCCACGACGGTGCCGTTGCCGCCGAAGGGGGCAAGCTCGCCAGAGCGCATGGCTTCGCGGATGCGATGGGCCAGGAACCACGCGGTCTTGTAGGTGGTCTCCAGAGTGCGGTGCAGCTGGTGAGCGGAGACGCCCTTCTTGCTGGCGGTCATCAGGAAAATGGCCTGAAGCCACTTCGTCATGGGGAGCTTGGACTCCTCGAAGATCGTACCCATGCGAACCGTGAACTGGCCCTTGCACTGGCCGCAACGCTTCAGGCCGAAGCGAACGCGCTTGGCCGGGTTCGGCTTGATGGCCGTGATGCGCTCGAAGCCGCCGCAATGCGGGCAGACGGGACCGTTCGGCCAGATCGTCGCTTCAACGAACTTGAAGGCTTCGGCTTCGTCGTGGAAATAGGGGCGGCTGAGAACGGACATGGCGTTGGATTCCTTATGGAATCTTTCTACCCGATCTCACCGTGTTTGCAAAGTATATAATCACCTTTGCTTTTGGGGCGTCAGGGCTTTCGGCGACGTGCGCCGTGGCGTACCTCGGCGATCACGACGCGGTTCTCGCGAACATAGTACCGGATGAGATATGGCCTCACGGTCGTTAGTTCACGCATGCCGCTTGCTGTGGGCTTCCCGCGCTCCGGTTTCTCGCTCAGGCCTTGGCCGGCAGCCCACAGTCGATCGACGAACCGCACCGCAGCCACAGGTCGATCCCTGGCGATCCTCCGTTCAATGGCGTTGAGATTGCGCAACGCCACCGGTGACCAGACTACTTCAGCCACGCCTTGGGCATCGGCTTGTAGTCGGGCGTGCCCCACGTCTTGAGCCAGAGGGCTACGTCTTCATGCGGAACACAGCGCCCGGCAGCGAAGTCAGCTTCCGCCTCGGCGATAAGCGCGGCGTCGTACTCCTCCTCGGTAAGGTGAGAGAAGTCGGGCGTGGGGCCTTCCGAGAAGCCTGATGGGCTCTTGCTCATATGATTACCATAGCGCGAATGTTACGCATGCGCCACCATAATTCTACTCTCGCGTGAGGTCCTGGCGCTTGAACAGGAACACGGCCAGCGCCGACAGGCCGACGATCCAGGCGATCAGGATGAGGGCCGCGAGGGGCGCGTTGGAGGGCGCGATGTCCATCGGACCGGTAAGGATCGCGTTGCGCACCGTGTTGCTGCACAGGCCCGGCATGAAGGCCAGGAACTTCAGCGGCGGGTTGGTCGGGTCCGGCATGGGCAGCTGGCCCATGATGACGCCCTCGAAGATCGCGACGCCCAGCGTGGCCAGGATCGCCCCCACCTGCGAGCGGGTGATCACCGCCAGGCAGGCGGCCAGCGCGGCCATCCACATCACGTCGGCCCATGCCGTCAGGAACAGGCCGGCGAAGAGCTTCGGGAAGCCGGGCGTCTCGCTGACCACGATCGGGTGGCCGTTGATCAACGCTCCGGCGAGGCCCGAAAGCACGCCGGCGACCATCAGCAACACCAGGCCCGCCGCCGCGGCGCCCCCGACCGTCATCAGCTTGGCGATGACCAGGTTGGCGCGCGTGTTGCGCGGCGTGAGCAGCCGCCAGGTCTCCCAGCGGTAGTCGCTGGCCAGCACCGAGACCGCGCCGACGGTGAAAAAGGCGAGGGCGACGATGAACCCGCCGCCTTGCAGCGCCTCTAGCGCCTGGCGTCCCAGATCCATCGGCGCGCGCGCCATATCGGCCGCCGCGCCCGACTTGCGGATCATGTGGTTGAAGAAGAGGTGGGTCCCGACGCCGCTGAGCAACACCAGGATCGGCCAGAAGGCGTAGGCCCAGAACAGCGTCCATCGCGCCTTCAGGAGGCGCAGCTGCTCAGCGGCAAAGGCGTCAAGCAGCATCGGGCTCTCCCGTCAGGCTGAGAAAGACCTTCTCCAGGTCGCCGCCGACCCAGCGGGCCTCGGTGACGTCCACGCCGGCCTTGACCAGCGCCTTGATCAGCGCCGGGGCGTCCTTCCGGTCGATGGCGGCCAACACCGCCTCGCTGTCGGCCCGGCCCTTGTCGCCGAGCACGGCCAAAGCCTTGTCGACCGGCGTCACGGTCAGCCGAAGCTGCTCGTGCACGGCGGTGAGGTCGCTGACCGCGCCCTCGCGGACAAGCTTGCCCCGATCGAGGAAGGCGACCCGGTCGCAGACCCGCTGCACCTCGTCGAGCTGGTGACTGGCCAGGATGACGGTGACGCCGTCCTTGTCGGCGAGTTCGCGGATCAGCCCTCGAATCTCCAGGATGCCGGCCGGATCCATGCCGCTGGTCGGCTCGTCGAGGATCAGCACTTCCGGTTTGGTCAGCAAGGCGGCGGCCAGGGCCAGGCGCTGCTTCATGCCGACCGAAAAGCCATGGACCTTGCGGTCGGCCGCCTCGGTCAGGCCGACGCGGGATAGCCAGGCGTCGATGTCCGGGGCCTTCTCGCCCGACTCCAAGGCCAGGGTCCTCAGGGTGTCCCGGGCGGTCAGCCAGGGCAGGAACCGCGGCGTCTCGATCACCGCGCCGATGCGGCGCAGGGCGCTGATGTCGCCGGCCTTGGCGCCCAGCAGCCGCGTCTCGCCCTGGGTCGGCCGGACCAGGCCCAGCACGATGCGAAACAGCGTGCTCTTGCCGGCTCCGTTCGGGCCAAGGATGCCGTAGACGCCGCCCTTGGGGATTTGCAGCGAGAAGGCGTCAAGCGCCTTGACCGTCCCGAATGTTTTGCCGACGTCGACGGCCTCAAGGGCGAAACTCATAGGGTCATCCGGTTTGTCCGCCCCCGGTCATCGATCCGCGACATGGCCGGACTATGACGAGCGTCGTTGAGTCCGCCAAGCAGGCAGGAGACAAGGCAACCATGATCACACGACGGCTCTTCGCCGGCCTCGCGGCCCTCTTCATCCTGTGCGCGGCGGCGCCCGCCGCGACGGCCACGGAGCGGACGCCGCTGATCCTGGTCTCGATCGACGGGTTTCGCGCCGAGTACCTGACGCGCGGCTCGACGCCAAATCTGCGGCGGCTGGCCGAGGAGGGCGCGTGGGCGGAGGCGGGCATGCGCCCATCCTTTCCCAGCAACACCTTCCCCAATCACTATACCCTCGTCACCGGCTTGCGCCCGGACCACCATGGCCTGGTCGACAACACCATGTTTGACGCCGCCCGCCCCGGCGTGAAGTTCAGCATGGGCGCGCGCGATCAGGTCCAGGACCGTTTCTGGTGGGACGGCGGCGAGCCGATCTGGGTCACGGCCGAACGGGCCGGTCTGCGCACCGCGACCATGTTCTGGCCCGGGTCCGAAGCGGACGTTCATGGCGTTCGACCCTGGAGCTGGTCGATCTACGACGAGGCGCTGACCGCCGTTGATCGCGTCGACCGCCTGCTCGGCTGGCTCGACCTTCCGCAAGCGCAGCGGCCCGCCTTCATGACCCTCTACTTCGAGGCGGTGGACTCCGCGGGTCACCGTTCGGGGCCCCATGGGGACGAGTTGGTCCGCGCGCTCGAGTCCGTCGACGCGGCCGTCGCCCGTCTGGTCGAAGGGCTGAAGGCCCGCGGCCTGTATGATGCGGTCAACATCGTCATTGTCGCCGACCACGGCATGGCGGAGGTCAGTCCGGAACGGGTCGACTTCCTCGACGACATCGCGCCGATGGAGGACGTCGCCATCGTCACGCTTGGCTGGACCACCACGCTGATTCCGCAAACGCCGCAGGCCGAGGCGAGGCTCGTCGGCAAGCACGGTCACTTCGAATGCTGGCGCAAGGCGCAGATGCCGGCGCGCTTCGTGTACGGAACCCATCCCCGCATTCCGCCAGTGGTCTGTCTCGCCGAGACCGGCTGGCTGATCACCACCCGCGCGCGCTTCGCGGAGCGGCCGGTCAAGGCGGTGGGCGGGTCGCACGGCGCCGACCCCTTCGACCCGCAGATGCGGGCCCTGTTTCTCGCCCACGGCCCCGGCGTCCGTCCCGGCGCCAGGCTGGCGACATTCGACAACGTTTCGGTCTATCCGCTGCTCATGCGCCTGCTGGCCCTGACTCCGGCGCCGAACGACGGACGGTTCGAGGACGTGGCCCCGGCCCTACGGTAGCGCCGCTGGCGGTTGATCCTCGCGTCGGCGAAGCGGAAGGCGGGCTGCCGCCGGTCCGCCGAGGCGCTTGACGATATGATTGCGATATGAGTTAAATATTATCGTGCTGGGAAATAAACTCATCGCGAGCGCGCGGTGGAGCGCATCCGCTCAAGGGAGGCCGCCATGGCTACTCATCCGTCCCTGTCGTCCGCCGTGGTCTACAAGGACCCGAAGGCGGCGCTGAAGTTCCTCGAGGAAGCCTTCGGCTTCGAGACGACGCTGCTGATCGAGGATGCCGACGGCAATCTGGCCCACTCGCAGATGAGCTGGCGGGGCGGCGTCGTCATGGTCGGCAACGAGTGGACCGATGCGCACCGCAGCCCGGCCTCGATCGGCGGCCTGATGACGCAGACGGTCCATATCCAGATTCCGGAAGGCGAGGGGACGGTCGACGCGCACTGCGAGCGGGCCCGCAGGGCGGGCGCCGAGATCATCGTCGCGCCGGAAACCCAGTTCTACGGCGACCGCACCTACCGCTGCAAAGACCCTGAAGGTCACATCTGGACGGTGAGTCAGACGGTGCAGGCGATGACGCCCCAGGAGTGGGACGCCAAGGACATGGGCCTGAAGACCACCATCTATAAGGAATGAGCGCCGTCGCCTCCCTGGATGACACCCTGGCGGCCCTGGCCGATCCACACCGCCGACATGTCGTCGAACTGCTGCGGGAGCGGCCCCGGCGGGCGGGGGAGCTGGCCGAGGCGGCCGGCCTCACCGCTCCGGCCATGAGCCGCCACCTGCGCACCCTGCGCCGCTGCGGCCTGGTCGAGGAGACCAGCCCCGCGTTCGACGCCCGCGTGCGCGTCTATCAGCTGAGGCCCGAGCCCATGGTTCATCTGCTGCGCTGGCTGGAAGAAACCGAGCGGATGTGGTCGGCCCAGCTGGCCGCCTTCAAGGCGCACGTGGAGTCCTGATGGCCAGCCGCGTCGTCGTCGCCCTGCGGGTCAAGGCCTCGCCACAGCGCGCCTTCGAGGCCTTCACGGCCGAGATCGGCGCCTGGTGGGCGCCCAACGATCTGTTCGCCTTCACCCCGCGCGCGCCGGGCGTGCTGTCCTTCGAGGCGGACGCCCACGGCCGGAGGCTGATCGAGACGCGCGAAGGCGGCAAGGTCTTCGAGATCGGCGAGGTTTCGGTCTGGGAGCCGGGCGCCCGTCTGGTCGTCGGCTGGCGCCAGGCGACCTTCGCACCGGAGATGGCCACCGAGGTCGAGGTGACCTTCGAGCCGGTCGGCGAGGATGAGACGCGCGTCACGGTCCTTCACACCGGCTGGGACAGTGTTCCCCAGGAACATGTCGCCCGCCACGGCTTCCCGCTGACCGTGTTCCAGACCCGCCATGGCGAATGGTGGCGGGCGCTGCTCGAGCGGCTTGGGGAGCATGTGAGGTGAGGCCCCATCCTTGTCATCCCGGACGCCGCAGGCGATCCGGGACCCAGATCAAATCCCGGCCGCTGGGTGTGCTGGGTCCCGGCTCTCCGCTTCGCTCCGGCCGGGATGACAGTCGGGGGCGGTCCTTGGGGAGCTGACCATGACCCACGACGACATCCGCGCGCTCGCGCTCAGCCTTCCGGAAGCCGAGGAGCATCCGCATTTCGACCGCGCCTCGTTCCGCGTGCGCGGCAAGATCTTCGTGACCCTGCCGCCGATCAGCGAGGACGGGGCGCACAAGGTGGTCCTGAAGCTGCCGCAGCTGGTGAAGGAGTCGCTGCAACAGACCGATCCAGAGGCCATCGTGTCGCTGGGCGGCTGGGACAAGGGCGGCTGGACGCAGCTCGATATCGAGCGCATGGACAGCGCAAAGCTGGCCGACTTGATCAGGCTGGCGTGGCGCCAGGTTGCGCCGAAAAAGCTGCAGGCTGGGGAGCCGCTATGACCGACGAACAGCAGACGGCGCCGAAGGGACGCCGGGCCGGCTTCGGCTTCATCTTCGCTTCGTCGGTGATGAACAGCGTCTCCTTCGGGATCATGATCCCGATCCTGCCCAACCTGATCGTGCAGTTCGCGGGCGGCGACACCGCCGGAGCGGCGCTGTGGAACATGCTGTTCATGGTCACCTGGGGCCTGATGCAGTTCTTCATCGGGCCGGTCCTGGGCATGATGTCGGACCGCTTCGGCCGCCGGCCGGTGCTGCTGCTGTCGCTGTTTGGCCTGGCCGTCGACTTCCTGTTCATGGCCTTCGCGCCGACCCTGATGTGGCTGCTGGTGGGCCGCATCCTCAACGGCATGACGGCCGCCAGCTTCTCGACGGCCAACGCCTATGTCGCCGACGTCACGCCGCCGCAGGATCGCGCCAAGGTGTTCGGCTGGATGGGGTCGGCCTTCAGCTTCGGCTTCCTGGTCGGCCCGATGATCGGCGGCGGGCTGGGCGAGATCGACCTGCGTCTGCCGTTCCTGGTCGCCGCCGGCCTAACCCTGGTCAACTTCCTGTACGGAGTGTTCGTGCTGCCGGAGTCCCTTGAGCCGGCAAAGCGCGCCAAGCGGTTCGAGTGGATGAAGGCCAACCCGGTCGGGTCGCTGAAGTTGCTGCGCTCCCACCACGAGCTGCTCGGACTGGCCGGGGTGCTGTTCCTGTTCCAGCTCGCCCACATGGTCCTGCCGAGCATCTTCGTCCTCTACACGGGCCACCGCTATCACTGGACGCCGCTGTTCATGGGCATGACGATGGGCGTCACCGGCGCGCTCGGAATCATTGTCTCGATCTTTCTGGTCGGGCCCGTCGTGAAGCGCGTCGGCGAGCGCGGCGCGGTGCTGATCGGCGCGGCCTGCGGCGCCGCGGGCTTCGCCATCTACGGCCTGGCGCCCACCACCCTGTGGTACCTGGTCGGCATGCCGGTCTTCGCGGGCATGGGCTTTCTGACGCCTGGCCTGATGGGCCTGATGAGCCGCCGCGTCGCCCCGCACGAGCAGGGCCAGCTGCAGGGGTCCAACCAGAGCATCCAGGGCATCGCCTCGATCCTCGGACCGGTCATCTTCAACGGCATCTTCTCCTGGTCGATCCGGAACGAGGCGCAGGTGCATCTGCCCGGCCTGGCCATCTGGGTCGCGGCCAGCCTGCTGCTGCTGGCCTGGATGATCAGCCTGGCGGTCGCCAGGCCGACGACGGAGGCGGAACCGCTCGCCGCCTGAACCCTTCTTGCCTTGAATACGCCCGAAAGCCTTTGTGAGTTCGGGCGGGGGCAAACCAGGACCTGAAAGACCTCATGCGCGTCGCGAAACTGCTCATCCCGACCCTGGCGATTCTCGCCGCCTGTTCCGATCCCGTCTCGACCTCCACGGCGCAGCAGGCGCTGCCGCAGCCGACCAAGGCTCCGCCGCTCAGCGCCGCGGCCATGAAGACCTCGTTCGCGCCGGTCGTGAAACGCGCCGCGCCGGCCGTGGTCAACGTCGGCAGCCGCCGCGTCGTGCGTCAGCGGGTCGATCCGTTCTGGGACCTGTTCATCGGCGGCGGCGTGCCGCGCGAGCGGGTGGCCCAGTCGCTGGGCAGCGGCGCCATCGTCCGCGCCGACGGCGTCATCCTGACCAACAATCACAACATCGAGGGCGCCGACGAGGTCATGGTCCAGCTCGCCGACAAGCGCGAGTTCCCGGCCAGGGTGCTGCTGGCCGATCCCAAGTCCGACCTGGCGGTGCTGAAGATCGACGTCGGCTCGGAGAAGCTGCCGGTCATCGCCATCGACGATCAGGAGCAACTTGAGGTCGGCGACCTGGTGCTGGCCATCGGCAATCCGTTCGGGGTCGGCCAGACGGTGACCAACGGCATTGTCTCGGCGACGGCCCGGTCCAACACCGGCATCACCGACTTCGGCTTCTTCATTCAGACCGATGCGGCCATCAATCCGGGCAATTCCGGCGGACCGCTGGTGGACATGGACGGCGACCTGATCGGGGTGAACACCGCCATCCTGTCGCGCTCGGGCCAATCGTCGGGCGTCGGCTTCGCCATCCCGGCCGCCACGGCGCGCCAGGTGGTCGGCGCGGCCCTGGGCGGCAGTCACGCGGTCGTGCGGCCCTGGCTGGGCGTCAAGGCGATGACCGTCAACGGCGATGTCGCCCGCAGCCTGGGCATGTCCGTCCCGCGCGGCGCGGCCGTCACCGACGTCTGGCCTGGCGGGGCCGCCGCCCGCGCCGGGGTCGAGCCGGGCGACGTCATCCTGACGATCGCGGGCCAGCCGGTCACCGACCAGGGCGGCGCGACCTATCTGTTCGGCGCGCGCCGCGTCGGCGAGACCGTGCCCGTCACGGTCCTGCGCGACGGCCGCGAACTGCTCCTGTCGGTGAAGGCCGAGACGGCGCCCTCAAGCCCCTCGCGGGACGAGCGCGTCATCAAGGGGGCCAATCCGTTCGCGGGCGCGGCGGTGGCCAACCTCTCCCCGGCGGTGGCCGACGAGATCGGCGCCGACCCGTTCGCCGGCCGGGGCGTGGTCGTGTTGCGCGCCGCCGGCGCCGCCCAGGGCGTGGGCCTGCGCCCCGGCGACATCGTGCGGGCGGTCAACGGCAAGGAGATCCGCTCCGTCGGCGACCTGCAGTCGGCGGTGACAGTCCGCGCCCGGGTCTGGCAGGTGACCATCGAGCGCGACGGCCAGCGGATCACGGCCCAGTTCCGGGGCTGATGGGGACTGCTTCCGGTGTCCCTCCTTCGGGGACATCGGTAGCTGTCCCCGAGGACGGCGCTCAAAGGGTCGGGGACAGCTACCGGCTATCGCCGGAAGCAGTCCCCAGGCCCGTCCCCAGCGGCTTCAAGCGGCGGGGGACACGCACTGAAGGGCATGTCCCCAGGCTGTGCAGGTGCTACATCCACCCCGATGAGCGATCTGTTCGAAGCCGCCGGTCTGACGCCCCATGCCCCAGCGCCTCTGGCCGAACGGCTGCGGCCGCGCACCATCGACGAGGTCGTCGGCCAGGAGCACCTGCTGGGCGAGCATGGGCCGATCCGGCGGATGATCGGGAGCGGCCGGCTGGGCTCGATGATCCTCTGGGGTCCGCCGGGCACGGGCAAGACGACCATCGCCCGGCTGCTGGCCAAGGCGGCCGGCTACGAATTCCAGCAGATCAGCGCCGTGTTCTCCGGCGTCGCCGACCTGAAGAAGGCCTTCGAGCAGGCGAAGATGCGCCGCGCCGCCGGCCAGTCGACCCTGCTGTTCGTCGACGAGATCCACCGCTTCAACCGCGCCCAGCAGGATGGCTTCCTGCCGTTCGTGGAAGAGGGGGTCGTCACCCTGGTCGGCGCCACGACCGAGAACCCCAGCTTCGAGCTGAACGGCGCGCTGCTATCGCGGGCCCAGGTCTATGTGCTGCGCAGGCTGGACGAGGCGGCGCTCGAGAGCCTGCTGGCCAAGGCCGAGGCGGAGGAGGGGACGCCCCTGCCGCTCGATGCCGCCGCGCGCGAGGCGATGATCGCCATGGCCGACGGCGACGGCCGCTATCTGCTGACCCTGGCCGAGACCCTGTTCAACATCGGCGCGCCCAAGCCGCTGACTCCGGCCGAGCTGGGCCAGGTGCTGCAGAAGCGCAGCCCGGCCTATGACAAGGACCGCGAGGAGCACTACAACCTCATCAGCGCGCTCCATAAGTCGGTGCGCGGCAGCGATCCGGACGCGGCGCTCTATTGGCTGGCCCGGATGCTGGAGGGCGGCGAGGACCCGATGTTCATCGCCCGCCGCCTGACCCGCATGGCCAGCGAGGACATCGGCGCCGCCGATCCGATGAGCCTGCTGCTCTGCAACGCCGCGCGGGACACCTACGAAATGCTCGGCAGTCCCGAGGGCGAGCTGGCGCTGGCCCAGGCCTGCGTGCACATGGCCTGCGCCCCCAAGTCGGTGGCGGTCTACAAGGCCTTCGGCGCGGCGCGGAAGGCGGCGCGGGAGACTGGCTCCCTGGCCCCGCCCTCGCACATCCTCAACGCCCCGACCCGGCTGATGAAGGACCTCGGCTACGGCAAGGGCTACGCCTACGACCCCGACACCGAGGACGGCTTCAGCGGCCAGAACTACTTCCCGGACGGCATGGAGCGGCGGACCTTCTACAAGCCGAAAGGCGACGGCCACGAGGCGAAGGTGCGCGAGCGGCTGGAGCGCTGGTCGGAAATGCGGAAGGGGAAGAAGAGTGACTGATCCTCTCCCTCTTGGGAGAGGGGGACCACCCGAAGGGTGGTGGAGAGGGACGCTCTCCCGGCGAGGGGCTGGCCGCCGATCCACGGCGTCGCAGAGCCCGACGCTACCGCCCGCCTTGCTTCCCGCTCCACCATGCTTCGCAGGGTCCCCCACTCCCAAGAGGGAGAGGACGTCATGAGTCCCCGTCCGCCCCGCAAGCCCAAGGCCCACGAGACGCCGATCACCCTCACGCCGGAGGAAATCGCCTTCACGCGCGGACTGGTGATCCATCAGGACCCGCATGTCATCGCGCTGAACAAGCCGCCGGGGCTCTCGAGCCAGGGCGGGCGGATCAACGCCAATACGCTGGACGAACTGCTCTGGGCCTTCGCCACGGCGGGCGGAAACCGGCCGCGGCTGGTGCACCGGCTGGACCGCGACACCTCGGGCGTGATCCTCACCGCCCGCACCAAGCCGGCCGCGAGTTTTCTCGGCAAGGCCATGATCGCCAAGCGCTTTCGGAAAACCTATCTGGCCATCGTCGCGCCGGGCGCGCCCTCGCCGAAGGGGGGCGTCATCGAGGCCGCCCTGCGCCGCGAGAGCATCGGCCGGGAGGCCTATATGCGCGTCACCGACCCCGAGCACCCCGATGCCGAGAGCGCGAAGACCCGCTACCGCACCCTGGCCGCCACGCCCGAGGCGGCGCTGATGGAGCTGTCGCCGGAGACCGGGCGCATGCACCAGCTGCGCGTCCACATGGCGAGTCTCGGCCGGCCCATCGTCGGCGACGTGCGCTACGGCGGGGCCCTGACCGTCGGCGGCCATCCGGTTCCGCGCCTGATGCTGCACGCGGTGAAGCTCAGCTATCCGCACCCGGACGGCCAGACCGCGACGGTGGAAGCGCCGATGCCGGAGGACATGGCGAGCCTGGTGCGCGCCCTGGGCCTTGCGGGAACCAACCCGACGGGCGCAGCTTAGACAGGTCGAAGGAGAACGCCATGAAACGGGCCCTGATCGTCGTCGCGGCCGGCCTGAGCCTCGCGGCCTGCGCCACGCCCACCGTCTACGCCCCGTCGACGGGCGCGCGGACCAGCGTCGGCTTCAGCGACTATCGCATCGAGACCGGCCGCTATCGCGTCACCTACACCGGCGGCGGAGGCGCGCCGATGACCCAGGTCGCCGACTACGCGCTGTTGCGGGCGGCCGAGGTGTCGGTCCGCGACGGCTATGACTGGTTCCGGGTCGTCGAGCGGAAGGACGAACGGGTCGGCGGCGGCTCCGGCGGCGGCCCGCGCGTGGGCGTCGGCGTCGGCGGCGGCTCCGGCGGCTGGCGCACCAGCGGCGTCCGCGTCGGCGTCGGCGTCGGGACCAGCTTTGACCTGTCGGGCGGACCGGCCTGGTCACGCACCCTGGAGATCATGGCGGGCAAGGGACCGGTTCCAACGGACAAGGACGTCTATGACGCGCGCGACATCATCCGGGTGATCGGACGCGGCGAGGGACGGTAGCCTTCATTCTCCGCCACGGAGGAAGCAGATCCGGGCGCGGTCGGGTGAGCCTAGGCCGCTGCTGTCGCCGGGGCGCATCTCAGGGCGGCGTGGGTCAGGCCGGCGGTCTCGGCGATGGCGAACATCACTTGCGACGAAAGGCCCCGGACGGCGATCGAGGGGGCTAGACCCTTGGCCTGGCGGCCGAAGTCGAGGATCAGGGCGGCCAGGCGCCCGTCCTCCGCGGGCAGGTCCGTGGCGTCGAGCGTGATGCCGGCCAGTCGTGCGTCCCGGAGGGGGGCCATGGAATCGCGGCCCGGCTGGGCGCGGGCGAACACGCCTCGGCACACGCTGCGCAGCAGCCCGCAGACCTCGATCAGACGCCCCTGCGGCGTGCCGCGGTCGACATCCACGAGTTCGATGATCAGTCCTGTCTTCAGTCGGGCCGGCGCATCGGCCGCGCAGGCGATCAGGGCCTGCCGCCCCTTGCTGGCGGCCATGGTGCGGAAGGACACCGGCACGATCAGCGGCGGCGCGCCGGGGGCGTCGCCCTTGGCCAGATAGAGGGCGGCGTAGTCGAGCGTGGCCTGGTCGACCACGGCCAGGTCGGCGTCGGACAGCCTGGCGAAGGCGCGGACCGGGATCACGCGGCCGGTGGCCGACTCCGTCACGGTCGGCTCGATGCGCAACGCCGCCGGCACGCCGTGCCTGAGGCTGATCATGGGTTCGACCGCGAAGTCGATGCGCAGGTTCAGGCCCGAACCCGTGACGAATAGATACGGGTTTCGGCGCTTTTCCTCGGCCGGGTCGACATCGGTTGCGGACAGGTGCGGCGCGGCGGAGGGCGCGGGCTTGCGGGCCTGGAGGATCGCGCGAGGATCGAGCGGGGCGCAGGATACCTCGCCGCCGGCAAGTCCGGTGACCGCCTGAACGCGCATGTCGCCGGGATCCGCCGCGCCCAGGAAGTGGAGCAGCACCTCCTCAAGCACCTTCAGCGCCAGCGCCTGAGCGGCCAGGCCCTCCTCGCTGGTCATCGCCAACAGGTAATCGGTCTCGCCGACGCGCTGGGACAGGTCCTGGAAGGTCAGGTGCTCGGCCAGCTTGCGCTCGGCGTAGGCCCAGACGTCGGGTCGCCGGCGTGGCCAGCGTTCGCCGGCGCGGTCGCGGATCGCGGCCAGGCTGATGATGTTGACGGCGCCGCGCGCCAGCAGGTCCTGCCCGCCGAACCTGTCCAGCACGGCGGCGACGTCGGCGGCATTGAGGCGCTCGTTGGCGGACATGGCGGTCACGAAATCAGGGTCCCCATTCTGGGGTGCTCGCCTTAACGGTGTATTGAGGCGCGACCTTTGCGTCAGACGCCAGGGCGTCGCATAAGGGCGCATGGATAAACTGCTTCTCGTGGCCGCCGGCGGCGCGATCGGCGCGGCGGCCCGCTATCTGACAGGCGGCTGGACGCTGCGCCTGCTGGGCGGCGCCTGGCCTTGGGGCACGCTGACGGTCAACATCGTCGGCGGCCTGGCCATGGGCCTGCTGGTCGCGACCCTGGCTCTGAAGGGCGGCGCCGACCAGGAACGCTGGCGGTTGCTGCTCGGCGTCGGGGTTCTCGGCGGCTTCACCACCTTCTCGGCCTTCTCGCTCGAGGTCGCGCTGATGATCGAACGGCGCGAATGGCTGTCGGCCTTCGCCTACTCAATGGTGTCCGTGATCGCGTCGGTGGCGGCTCTGTTCGCCGGCCTGGTGCTGGTGCGCAAGGTCGTGGCCCCATGAGCTCGCGGGAGGTCAAGACGATCTATGTCGACGCCGGCGAGGCCGGGGACGGCGGCGTGCGGCTGGACCGCTGGTTCCGGCGGCGGTGGCCGCATCTGACCCAGATCCAGATCCAGAAGCTGGCCCGGTCCGGCCAGATCCGGGTCGACGGCGCCCGGGCCAAGGCGGACACGCGGCTGCAGGCCGGTTCGCAGGTGCGCGTGCCGCCGTTGCCGAACGCGCCGGATCCGGCCGAGCGCAGGGCCCTGTCGCCGCGTGACGCCGCCTTCGCCCGCTCGCTGGTGCTCTACGAGGACGACGAGGTCCTGATCCTGAACAAGCCCGCCGGCCTCGCCGTCCAGGGCGGCACGAAGACCACGCATCATGTCGACAAGCTGCTGTCGGCCTGGGGCGAGGGGCTGGAGCGGCCACGCCTCGTGCACCGGCTCGACCGCGACACTTCCGGCGTGCTGGTTCTGGGCAAGACCCCCGCGGCCGCGGCCAAGCTCTCGGGCGCCTTCGCGCGGCGCAAGGCTGAGAAGACCTACTGGGCGCTGGTCGTCGGCAATCCGACGCCGGAGCACGGCTGGATCGACGCGCCGCTGGCCAAGAAGGGCATCAACGATCGCGAGATGGTCGTGGTGGTCGACGCCAACGATCCCAAGGGCGAGCCCGCCGAGACGCAGTACGCGACCATCAGCCGGGCGGGGCCTCGCCTCACCTGGGTGGCCCTGCGGCCGCACACCGGCCGCACCCACCAGCTGCGCGCCCATATGAAGGCCATCGGTCATCCGATCCTGGGCGATCCCAAGTACGGCGATGAGAAGAGCGCGGCGCTGTCCGAGGGCCTGCCGCTGCAGCTCCACGCGCGCCGGCTGGTCATTCCGCACCCCTCGGCGGGGATGATCGCGGTGGAGGCGCCGCTCAGCCGCGAAATGAAGGAAGGATTCCGGCGGTACGGCTTCGACGAGCATGAGGCCGATCCCGAGCCGTTCGCGAAGAAGGGCGGCCGGTCGAGCCGGCGGTAAGTCGGGCACGCGCCGAAGGGCTTGTCCCCGGGTCGGCGTCAGACCAGCCCGCGCACCGGCTCCACCCCGGCGCTGTCAGGGAACACCGTGCGGTCCAGCGCCGCGCGGTCCAGGCCCAGGTGGTCGCCGAGCACGCCCTTGAACAGGCCGCGCAGGTCCAGGGTCGGGCGCGTGTCGCGACCTTCGAACAGCGCGCCGGCCTTGAGGGTCGGCCAGTCGCCGATGACGCCGCCGGGCTTCAGCGCGCCGCCGAGCAGCAGGGCCGTCGAGCCGGTGCCATGGTCGGTGCCGCCGGTGCCGTTGATCCGGGCCGTGCGGCCGAACTCGGTGGCGACCACGACGACGGTGTCCCGCCAGTCCGCCGCCAATCCGTCGTGCAGGCCCGTGAGCAGGGCGTCGAGATAGAGCAGGCGGGTGGCCAGCTGGCCCTGGGCGGCGCCCTGGTTGGCGTGGGTGTCCCAGCCGTCGACGGAGATGGCGACGACCTGGGGTCCATTCGCCTGGCGCATGAAGCCGGCGACGGTCTGGCCGATGGATCGGGCCGCGGCCTGTCCCTGGCGCACGAAGCCCTGCACCCCGCCGCCCATGGCGGCCGGCGTCGGGGCGGGGACGCCCTGCATGGCGGTGGCGGCCATCGCTTCGGTCTGCAGGCCTCGCGCGAAGGCGGGTCCGAGCAGCGGGTCGGAGGCGTAGAGATCGGTCAGGATGGCGGGCAGGCGCGGGCTGCCCTCGCCGGCGGCGCCGGGCGACCAGGACCCGGCCGGGGCCTTGCCGCGCAGGATCAGCGGCGCCGTGGCGCCGACCGAGAGCGCCTCCACCCGGCCGGGCATGGCCTCCAGCGCCCGGTTGAGGAAGCCGGACGTTGCGCCGTAGACCGTCGCGCCGCCGCTTTCGAGCACGTCCTGAGCCTCGAAGTGCGAGCGGGCGCGGTCGGAACTGGCGATGGCCGGAGCGATGCGGGCCTGACCCTTCAACGCCAGGGCGTGGACGCCGGCCAGCGCCGGATGGAGGCCGAAGGTCCCGTCCAGCTTCAGGGCCTGATCGGCGGGAATGGCGATGCGGCCGCGCAGGCCGGCGTAGTCCGGGTCGCCGATCGGCGGGGACACGGACAGGCCGTCCATGCCGCCGCGGGCGATGACGGTGACGAACTTCTTGCGCGCCATCGTGCTGTCGGCGTGGGCCGCGCGGCCCATGAAGCCGATCGACAGGCCGAAGCCGCCGGCGGCGGCGAGCAGGCCGCGTCTGGAAAGGTCGGGACGGGTCATCGGCGCTGGAACTCCGGAGACATCAGCAGGACGGACAGGGCCTCTTCGCGGGACTCGGCCCTGGCGACGGCCTTCCGCACGGCTGGGCTGAGCCGCGCGCCGAGAGCGCCGGCCGCGACGGCGTTGGGATCGAGGTCGGCGGCGACGACGGCGGAGAAGCCCTCGGCCCAGGTCATCCGCTTGATGATCGCGTCCGGAGCCGCCCAGGTGAGCGCGACGTCGTCCCAGCCCTTCGGCGAGGGGGGCGAGAAGGCCCGTTGGCCCAGGGCGTTCAGCGGCGGCGCCAGGTGCTCGATGGCGCCTGGCTGGCCGCCGATCGCGCGCCAGCTGGAGATCAGGAACTCGTAGGGCGTCTTGAACTTGGCCGGCGTCGGGTCCCAGGCCTCGGGCGCCTCGATCAGGGCGCGGGCCACGACGGCGAGGTCGCCGCCCGAGCCGAGCCAGGCCTTCTCCAGCCGGGCGACCAGGGCGGGGGAGGGCTCGTCGGCCGTGAAGTGCCGCGCGATCTTGCGGCTCAGATGGCGGGCGGTGGCCGGGTGGGCGGCCAGGTCCTTGAGGATGGCGCCGGCCTGCATCGCCTCGTCCGGCGCGTAGGTCTTGCCCATCACCGAGCGGGACCCCGGCTCATGGGCGGCGACCCGGAACACGAACCGGCCGCGCCGCGCCTCCGCCTCGCGCAGGCCGCCGACGCTCCAGCCGGTCAGGGCGCGCGCGAACTCGGTCACGTCAGCCTGGCTGTAGCCGCCGTCGACGCCGACCGTGTGCAGTTCCAGAATCTCGCGGGCGAGGTTCTCGTTCAGGCCCCCGCCGACGCCGGGGACCGCGTTCGGCCGTCGGCGCAGGTAGCCGGCGGCCGGGCTGCCGGGGCCGACCGACTGCGCCTGGTCGAGGTAGAGCAGCATGCCCGGGTGCATGGTCGAGCTGATCAGCAGGTCTTCGAACCGGCCGAACACCCGCGGCCGGATCGCCTCCTGCTCGAACGGGCCGACGACCGAGGCGGTGACCAGCTTCACGCCCGAAACCGTGAAGTGGTTCGCCCAGAACAGCGCCCAGCGCTCACGAAAGCCCGCCGGCGTCGTCGCGGCCAGCTGGGCGCGGGCCAGGAAGTCGACCGCCGCGCCTTCGCGCAGCATGCGCGCGGCGATGCGGACCGGATCCCGATCGGGCGGGGTGTCGCCGCCGTCGTCGCCCGCCATGCCTCGGCGCATCGCCCGGCGATCCTGCTGGTAGACGCGGAAGTCGGCGATGCGCTGGGCCGCGGTCGCCGGGTCCGCCTGCGGCTGGTCGGCGCCGGCGGGCCGGATCTGGGCCCGCAGCCATCCCTTCGGATCCTTCGCGACCTCCGCCAGCTCGCCCGGGCGGGCGCCGAGGCCGAAGCGGGTGACGGCGATGGCCGCCTGCAGATCTGTGTCGGAGGGTGAAGCCACGTCGGCGGTCCTTGAAACTGCGAGGCCGTTCGGTCACTTCAACGCCGTGCGGCGGCCTGTCCGTCGCGAGAGACTTCGAAGGGAAATTCCGGTGACCGGCAAGGGTGACGGCGTCCAGAAGCCGCGACGGTTCTACAAGGCGGCCACCGCGGGCGAGGCGGAGGGCGGCTTCGCCGTGCTGCTCGACGGCCGCGCGCCCAGGACCCCGGCCGGCGCCCGTCTGGTCCTGCCGACCCTGTCGCTGGCGGCGCTGGTCGCCGCCGAATGGGACGCGCAGGCGAGCGAGATCGACAGCGCTCTCATGCCCGCCACGCGGCTGGCCGCCACCGCCATCGACCGCGTCTCCGCTGTCCGCGACGAGGTCGCCGACGAGGTGGCCCGCTACGCCGGCTCGGATCTGCTCTGCTACCGCGCCGAGGCGCCGACGGGCCTGGTCGCGGCGCAGGCGGCCGCCTGGGACCCGCTGCTGGGCTGGGCGGACGAGACGCTGGGTCTGACGTTGACGGCGGTTTCGGGGATCATCCACAAGGCGCAGCCGGACGCGTCGCTGGCCCGGGCGAGGGCGCTGGCCCTAGAGCTGGACGACTTCGGACTGACGGGGCTGGCCCAGGCGGCGGGACTGTTCGGCTCCGCCGTGCTGGCCTTCGCCGTGCAGCGCGGCCGGATGAGCGGCCAGGAGGCCCACGCGCTCGCCCGCTTCGACGAGGCCTGGCAGGAGGAGCGCTGGGGCGTCGACGACGAGGCCGCCGACCGCACGGCGGCGCGGCTGGACGAGGCGCTGCTGCTGGAACGATGGTTCGCGGCCTTGACGGACCGGGCAGGGGACGCGCGCTGAACGGCGCCGCCCCGACGGGCGCCGACCTCACGTCACGTCAGCCAAATCAACGCCTTGTCACGCCCCCGTCACGGCTTTAACCCGGTGCCGACTTCGTCAAGGGGACACCGGCGTGCAGCACATTCTGGAAGAGCTCGAGAAGCGGCGCGATCAGGCGCGGGCCGGCGGCGGCGAGAAGCGCGTGGCCAGCCAGCATGCCAAGGGCAAGCTGACGGCCCGCGAGCGGATCGATCTGCTGCTGGACGAGGGCTCCTTCGAGGAGTTCGACATGTTCGTCGAGCACCGCAGCCACGACTTCGGCATGCAGGACCAGCGCGTCCCGGGCGACGGCGTCGTCACCGGCTGGGGCACGATCAACGGCAAGGTCGTCTACGTCTTTTCCAAGGATTTCACGGTGTTCGGCGGCTCTCTGAGCAACGCCCACGCCCAGAAGATCGTCAAGATTCAGCGCCAGGCCATGAAGGTCGGGGCGCCGATCATCGGCCTGTTCGACGCCGGCGGCGCCCGCATCCAGGAAGGCGTCGACAGCCTCGCCGGCTACGCCGACATCTTCCTTGAGAACGTGCTGGCCTCGGGCGTGGTGCCGCAGATCAGCGTGATCATGGGCCCTTGCGCCGGGGGCGACGTCTATTCGCCGGCCATGACCGACTTCATCTTCATGGTGAAGGACACGAGCTACATGTTCGTGACCGGCCCCGATGTGGTGAAGACGGTGACCAACGAGATCGTCACCGCCGAGGAACTGGGCGGAGCCCGCGTGCACGCGGCCAAATCCGGGGTCGCCGAGGGCGCGTTCGAGAACGATCTGGAGGCCCTGACGCAGGTCCGCCGCCTGGTCGACTTCCTGCCCTCGTCCAACCGCCAGAAGGCGCCGATCCGCGCCAGCTTCGACGACCCGGCCCGCGAGGAGCGCAGCCTCGACACCCTGGTGCCGGCCAATCCGAACAAGCCCTACGACATGAAGGAGCTGATCCTCAAGATTGTCGACGAGGCGGATTTCTTTGAAATTTCAAGCGAATGGGCGAAAAACATCGTCGTCGGCTTCGCGCGCATCGACGGCGAGAGCGTCGGCATCGTCGCCAACCAGCCGCAGGTGCTGGCCGGGGTCCTGGACATCGACTCCAGCCGTAAGGCCGCGCGCTTCGTGCGCTTCTGCGACGCCTTCAACATCCCGATCGTGACCCTGGTCGACGTCCCGGGCTTCATGCCGGGGACCAAGCAGGAGTACGGCGGCCTGATCAAGCACGGCGCCAAGCTGCTGTTCGCCTATGCCGAGGCCACCGTGCCCAAGGTGACGCTGATCACCCGCAAGGCCTATGGCGGCGCCTATGACGTGATGAGCTCCAAGCACCTGCGCGGCGACGTCAACTACGCCTGGCCGACCGCCGAGATCGCGGTCATGGGCGCCAAGGGGGCGGTGGAGATCATCTTCCGCGCCGAGATGAACGACCCCGAGAAGCTGGCCGAGCGGGAAGCCGAGTACAAGGACCGCTTCGCCAACCCGTTCGTCGCCGCCAGCCGCGGCTACATCGACGATGTGATCATGCCCCACGGCACCCGCCGCCGCATCGCCCGGGCCCTGAAATCCCTGCGCGGCAAGGAACTGAAGAACCCCGACAAGAAGCACGACAACATCCCGCTCTGAGCTGCTGGGAGCATCCGCCATGCGGAAGGGCGACGGCAGCGTCGAGGAGCCTTGCGATTGGCGACAGGCTGAGTTTTTCTGCTCCCGAAATGGCAGTGGGGTCTGAGATGCGCGGATTGGCGGCTGTGGGTATGTCCGTGACCTTCGCCGCTGTGCTGTTGTCAGCGGGGCAGGCTTTCGCGGAGCCAGAGCGCGGCGAGTTTGCCTATGCGAGCCAGGACTTCGAAGACGTAATGGTGTTCTTCGACATGGGCCGGAAGGTCTCGTTGTTCGGCCGGCGCGACGCCAAGTCCATCGGGATGGGCGATCCAGATCAGATTCTGCCATGTGACTTGGGTCGCTACTGCGTCAAGCTGCTCAGCCAGGATGTTCCCCTGATCGTCTTGGGAGAAGGCGAGACTCTCGATGTTCCCGGCCTTCGTGCGAGGGTTGATCAGGTGACTTTCGGCGATTCTGCTCCTTGCAATCGGACGCGAGTTTGGGCCGACAACGGCGACTACAGCGAAAACGTCCACTGCAGCGTCATCGGCATGGTCACGATCAAGTTCCAGTCGAAGGACTGGGAGGATCAGGATCTCTTCCTGAAGAGCTGGCATGGCTTCGGCGCGACAGATACGCGCTAGCGCTGCTCAACTTCTTCTCCGAAGTGCAGCGCTTGAGGAGGACAGATCACATTCGATCCACCCCCTCCCGGGCCCGCCGCATACTTGCGTCGTTCCATCGCACGGGGAGGGCGCTCGGCCGGCGACCTTGCGGCGGCGGGATGGAGTTCGAGCGGGGACAGGGATGAGGGGGTTACTCATCCGGTCCGGGGAAGCCTTGCCAGGCTCCCGCCCGTCGGAGGCGTTCCGGCTAAGCCCTAACGAAGGCTGCCGAGCGGAAGCTTCCGGATAACGAGCTTCGCGGAGCGTCACGGACTTTCCCACTCTTGCACCTTGCACACACAGACATCCGGGCAAGACCGGAGCGCTCCGCACCACCTCCCCAACCTTCACGGGCCAAGGCCTGTGAGGCGGCGAAGCCGCGCCACGATGGAGGAGATCCGCAATGAGCAGACCCAGACCCCGCCGACCCGGGCGGGAGGAGCTTCCCGAAGAGTATTTCTACCACTCGCGTCCGGACGTGCTGGAGGCCAAGCATCGCGAGATCGACGAGAAGCTCGCTCGCCTCAAGGCGTGCGACGAAGCCGCCGCCGCCGAACGCAACGGGGGCACGGGCGTCGCCGCCCATGCCCCCGCACGGTTTTCGGAGATCGAGAAAGGAGCCTAACGCACCTAGTGCGACGGCTTGGGCGGCGCGGCGAACGGATCGCCGGCCGGGGCCGAGGGCGCGTGCGACACCGGCTGCGGGGCCGGGCTGTGGTGCGGCGCGGACGGCCGCTGGAACTTCAGGCTGCGGCCCTGGAAGAAGGCGCCGGTTTCCATGGCCAGCTGTTCGTGGGTGATGTCCCCGTCGACGTAGGATGTCCCATAAAGGCGCACCTGCTTGGCGGTGACCGAGCCGATCACGCGGCCGCGGACCTCGGCGGCTTCGGCGTAGACCGAGCCCTCGATGTGGCCAGTGTCGCCGACCGTCAGGCGGCCGACGCGGACGTCGCCGCGGACGGTGCCGTCGATCTGCAGTTCACCGTCGCCGGTGACCCCGCCCTCGATGGTGATCCCGTCGCTGATAAGGGATGCGACGCGCGGACGGGCCTTGGGAGCCTCCGGCGCCGAAGGGGCCGGCGCGCTCGCCACGGGCGTGGCGGCGGGGGCGGACTTGGGCTGGGGCTTAGTCGGTTTGCTGAACATATTCGCCGGCCTTCAGATAACGGTTCGGGTTCTGAGCCCGGCCATTGACCCACACTTCGTAGTGCAAATGTGGGCCAGTCGACCGGCCTGTCGAACCCATCGATGCAATACGCTGGCCAACTGCGACGCGCTGTCCGACGGAGACGCTGAAAGCGGCGAGGTGAGCGTAACGGGTCTTGAATCCGGAGCCGTGGTCGATCTCCACGGTGTTGCCGTAGCCCGAGCGGACGCCGGCGTAGGACACGACGCCCGGCGCCGTGGCGTAGATCGGCGTGAAGGAGGCGCCGGGGAAGTCGAGGCCGGAGTGGAAGGCCGGCCGCCGCGTGAACGGATCGAGCCGCACGCCATAGCTCGACGACTGCGCGGCCGCGCCGGTCGGGCGGAAGAAGGGCAGGCCCCTGGCCGCCTGCTGCAGGGCGCGCATGTCCGACATGTTGTTGGCCGCGCGCTGGATGCGCATGGCGAAGCCTTCGTCCACGTCGAGCACGGCCGCCAGGGCGCGCGGATCCTTGGCCTCGATCAGCGGACCGCCCAGCGAGCCGCCGCGGCCGCGGTAGCCCTGCGGGTCGAGCCCGGCGAGGCGGAAGGCCAGGCGCAGGCGTTCGGCGCGACTGCGGGCGTAGCCCTCGGCGGCCGTGATCATACGCTCCTGGTCGATCAGGGTGTTCTGGATGCGCTGCACCGGCGTGGTCGCGTTCAGGCGCGGCTTGGCCGGAGCCAGCGCGGCCTGGGCGCCGGGCGCGCCCTTGAATTCCTTGAGCAGTTCGGCGAGCGCCGCGTGCCGGCTTTCCACGGACGAGGCGAGTTCGTCGAACGAGCCGTTGGTGGTCGACAGCTGGGCGATGGCGCTGTTGAGGCGCGCCTGGCGGTCAGCGGTGATCCGCTCCCAGTAGCGCTGCTGCTTGATCAGTTCCTGGTCGGCGGCGCTGACCGACAGCGCGCTGACCATCATGGCGGCGGTGGAGACGCCCATCCACAGGGCGGCGGCGGCGATCAGGCCCGCGCCCATCATCTGCTTGCCGGTGGACAGAACGAAGCCGCGCATCTCGCCGCCCGAGCGGATGTAGAGATGCCGTTCTGGGAAGAGCTCCTCCAGAGCCCGCCGAAGTCGCCGTACGCGCGTTACAGCCATAGCCCCCGAACCCGATTTTTTCGGTTTCGGCGATATGCCGCGAGATTGGAGAAACACGCAAGGGGCTTCGCGCTACAGGTGTGCGCGATGCCTTGATTTCGACCTCTGCAGATCGAGCGTTAACCAGATCGGGTGACTTCCGCCACCAGAACCGACGTCTTGACGCTCCGGGCGCGATTATTGCGGGGCATTCGCGACCTTTTGGCAACACTTGTGGTTACTCTTCGGTCACGGCCCTCGCCGCGACCGAATGTCGCCCGCCGGCCTTTACCCTACAAGGCCCGGGCGGCTTCGAGCACCTGCTCGACGTGGCCCTTGACCTTCACCTTTCGCCAGATCTTCCGGACCACGCCGGCCTTGTCGATCAGGAAGGTCGAGCGGTCGATGCCCATGTACTCGCGGCCGTAGAGGCTCTTCTGAACCCAGGAGCCGTAGCGTTCGATGACGTCGCTCTCGGCGTCCGAGCCAAGCTCGACGGTCAGGCCGTGCTTGGCGCGGAACTTCCCGTGCTTCGCCGCCGTATCCTTCGAGACGCCGATCACGACCGCGCCGGCGGCCTCGAAATCGGCCTTCGCCTGGGAGAAGCCGATGCTCTCGGTGGTGCAGCCGGGCGTGTCGTCCTTCGGATAGAAGAACAGCACCACCGTCTTTCCCCGCAGGTCCGCCAGCGACACCCGGCCGGTGTCGGTCGGCAGGTCGAAGTCGGGGGCCTTGTCGCCTTCGGCGGGTCCGGTCATGTGCGCCTCCAATTTTCCGAGCATCCCCGCGAAGGCGGGGACCCAAGCTGAGTCCGATACGTCCCGAGGCCGCATGGACCCCCGCCTTCGCGGGGGCCCTCGGACAAGGGATCAGACCGGCTTCACGAGCACGATCTTCTTCTTGCCCTGGCTCAGCTTGATCACGCCGTCGACGAGGTCGGCCTCGGTGATCACGCGGTCGCCGTTCTGCTCCTGGACGTCGTTCAAGCGCAGGCCGCCGCCCTGGGCCAGGCGTCGGGCCTCGCCACGGGAAGCGGTGAGGCCGGCGTCGACCGCGAGGGCCGCCAGCGTCGCCCCGAACACGCCCGCGGACGGAAGCTCGACCGTCGGCAGGTCGGCCGACAGCGCGCCCTGTTCGAAGGCCTTCTCCGCCGCGTCGCGGGCGGCCTTCGCGGCATCTTCGCCGTGCAGCATGGTGGTGGCCGCGTCGGCGAGGGCCTTCTTGGCCTCGTTGATCGACGCGCCCTGCATGGCCTCCCACCTCGCCACCTCGTCCAACGGCATGTCGGTGAACAGGCGCAGGAAACGGCCGACGTCGGCGTCCTCGGCGTTGCGCCAGAACTGCCAGTAGTCGTACGGGCTGCGCATGTCGGGGTTCAGCCAGACCGCGCCCTGCGCCGTCTTGCCCATCTTGGCGCCCGAGGCGGTCGACAGCAGCGGCGTGGTCAGGCCAAAGGCCGGCTTGTGGTCGACGCGGCGGATCAGCTCCACGCCGTTGAGGATGTTGCCCCACTGGTCGGACCCGCCCATCTGCAGCAGGCAGCCGCGCGACCGCGACAGCTCCAGGAAGTCCACCGACTGCATCAGCATGTAGTTGAACTCAAGGAAGGTCATCGGCTGCTCGCGCTCGAGCCGCTGCTTGACCGAGTCGAAGGCCAGCATGCGGTTGACCGTGAAGTGCACGCCGTAGTCGCGCAGGAACTGGACGTAGCCGAACTTCGAAAGCCACTCGTCGTTGTCGACCATCACCGCGTCGGTGGGCCCGTCGCCGAAGGTCAGGAACTTGGCGAACACCGTCTGGATCGAGGCGATGTTGGCCTTGATGTCGTCTTCGCTGAGCAGCTTGCGCGACTCGTCCTTGCCGGTGGGATCGCCGACCTTGGTCGTGCCGCCGCCCATCAGGACGATCGGCTTGTGGCCGGCCTGCTGCAGGCGGCGCAGCATCATGATCTGGATCAGGCTGCCGACGTGCAGGCTGGGCGCGGTGGCGTCGAAGCCGATGTAGGCCGCGATCGGTCCCTTGGCGCAGGCTTCGTCCAGCTCCTCCGGATGGGTGATCTGGTGGATGAAGCCGCGGTCCCGCAGCGTGCGCAGGAACTCGGACTTGAAGGCGGCGTCGGTCATCGGAAGCGGATCTCCTTGCGCCGTCGCCTCTAGCACGGCGGGCGGGGAGGGGTTCAAGGTCATGAGCATACGGAGGTCTCCTTAAGGGGGACCGGCGACCGTGTGCTGGGTGATGGAGTCACATGCCGCCGGGAGGTGGGCGGCATGCGATCGCAACGCCGCTCGTCAGAACGAGCGGGCGTAATAGAGGGCGGCGAGGGCGGCCTTGGCGATCATGGGCCGATCAGATGCCTGCGCGGTTGACCCGCGTCAACCGCCCGCTATCGAAGGACGGATGAGGCTGACCCTTGCGCCACACCCCCTGACGCCCTGCGACGCGATCGAGACCATCGAGGTCGATGTGGCGCGCGGGAAAGGCGGGGCCCTGGCGCTTCGTTTCGTGGCGAAGGGCGATATCGCCCGCCTGCGCCTGCCCCCGCCGCGGGATCGCGCCCGCGCCGACGAACTCTGGCAGGAAACCTGCTTCGAGGCCTTCGTGAAGCCGGAGGGCGGCGAGGCCTATCACGAGTTCAACCTGTCGCCCTCGAACCGCTGGGCCGGCTACCGTTTCGACGGCTATCGCGAGGGGATGGCGTCGGCGGGCGGCGTGGCCCTGGCCCATCTGACGCGACGGGCGTCTGAAGACCTCTATGAACTGGTCGCCACCCTGGCTTTCGACGCCGAGGCCGGCCTGGATCCCGACCGGACCTGGCGCCTCGGCCTGTCCGCCGTCATCGAGGAGGCGTCCGGCGCCAAGTCCTACTGGGCGCTGGCCCATGCGCCGGGTAAGCCTGACTTCCACCATCCCGACACCTTTGCCCTGGATCTGCCCGCATGAAGTTCGGCATCGACCGCCTGATCTCGGAACCCGAGCTGCGCAAGGCGCTGGCCGGCAAACGCGTGGCGCTGCTGGCCCACCCGGCCTCGGTGACGGCCGACCTGACCCATTCGATGGACGCTCTTGCCGCCTGCGGCGACGTCAAGCTCAGCGCCGCCTTCGGACCGCAGCACGGCATGCGCGGCGACCTGCAGGACAACATGATGGAGTCCGAGGACTTCACCGATCCGGTCCACGGCGTGCCGGTGTTCAGTCTCTATGGCGAGGTCCGCCGCCCGACGGGCCAGTCGATGGGCACGTTCGACGTCATCCTGATCGACCTGCAGGATCTCGGCTGCCGCATCTACACCTTCATCACCACGCTGCTGTACGTGCTGGAAGCCGCCGCCGAGCACGGCAAGGAAGTCTGGGTGCTGGACCGTCCCAACCCCGCCGGCCGGCCGATCGAGGGCCTGACCCTGCGGCGCGGCTGGGAGAGCTTCGTCGGCGCCGGTCCGATGCCGATGCGGCACGGCCTGACCCTGGGCGAGCTCGGCCGCTGGTTCATCGCGAAGAACAACCTGACCGTCGACTACCGCGTCATCGAGATGGACGGCTATGACCCCGCCGCGGCGCCGGGCTACGGCTGGCCGCTCGGCGAGCGGGCCTGGGTCAATCCTTCGCCCAACGCGCCGAACCTCTGGATGGCCCGCGCCTATGCCGGCACGGTGATGCTGGAGGGCACGACGCTCAGCGAGGGCAGGGGCACGACCCGGCCGCTGGAGCTGTTCGGCGCGCCTGACATCGACGCCCGCAAGGTCATCGCGAAGATGCAGGCGCTGGCGCCGCAGTGGCTGAACGGCTGCCGCCTCCGCGACTGCTGGTTCCAGCCGACCTTCCACAAGCACCTCGGCAAGCTGAACAGCGGCGTGCAGATCCATGTCGAGGACCCCAGCTACGACCACGAGGCGTTCAGGCCCTGGCGGGTCCAGGCGCTGGGCTTCAAGGCCATCCGGGCGCTGTATCCGGACTACGACCTGTGGCGCGACTTCCCGTACGAGTACGTGTTCGACAGGCTGGCCATCGACGTCATCAACGGCGGTCCCGGCCTGCGCGAATGGGTCGACGACGGCGAGGCCGCGCCGGGCGACCTGGACGCGATCACCACGCCGGACGAGACGGCCTGGGCCGAAGAGCGCCGGCCGTACCTGATCTACTGACATGACCCTGCGTGTCGCCCTCCTGCGCGGGGTCAATGTCGGCGGGAACAAGAAGGTCTCGATGGCCGAGCTGAAGGCCCTCTTCGAGGCGCTCGGCTTCACCGAGGTGAAGACCCTGCTGCAGAGCGGCAACGTGGTCTTCCGCGCCGGCGGCGAGTCTGACTCGGCGCTGGAGAAGCGGCTGGAAGTCGAGACCGAAAAGCGGCTGGGCCAGAAGACCAGCTACCTGGTCCGCGACGCCAGGGCCTGGCGAGCGCTCATCGACGCCAATCCGTTCCCGAAGGAAGCCGAGGCCGAGCCGTCACGCACCCTCGTGACCATCGGCCGCGCCGCCATGCCGGCTGAAGCGCTGGAGGCCGTCCGCGCCGTCATGCGCCCACCCGAGAAGCTCGAGGCCGTCGGGCGCGACGTCTACGCCTACTTCGGCGAAGGCATGGGCCAGTCGAAGGCCGCCGAGGTCCTGAACCGCAAGGCGATTAAGGCGGTGGCCACGGGCCGCAACTGGAACACGGTGCTGAAGATCGCGGCGCTGCTCGGCGTCTGAGTGGGTGGCCCGAATTCGGTGCCAGTTTACGAATTGCGGTCGCGGAGACGCCGCCGTCGCGATGACGGGATTTCGTAAACTGTCACCGAATTCCCGACTTCACCGACATCAGGGTTCAGAACGGCCGTGCGACCAGCAGCCACACAGCCGCCGCGGCCAAGACCGCGGCGAGAACGAGGACCCCCTCGGCCCGCCGCGCCAGCAGGCCGTCGGTCCGCTTCATGACCCTGCGCTGGAACAGGCCCCAGGCGGCGGACTTGGCCACGATCACCGCCGCCACGACGAGCAGGATGCCGGCGGTGACCGAGGCCGGCATGGCTACTTCGCCGCCTTCGCGCGCTCGATGCCCGCCTGGACCATCGCCTTGGCTTCGTCGGCGTCGCCCCAGCGGACGATCTTGACCCACTTGCCGGGCTCCAGGTCCTTGTAGTGGGCGAAGAAGTGCTCGATCTGGTCGAGCGTGATCTGCGGCAGGTCGGTGTAGTTCTGGACGCTGTCGTAGCGCTTGGTCAGCTTGCTGGACGGCACGGCGATCAGCTTCTCGTCGCCGCCGGCCTCGTCCTCCATGATCATCACGCCGACGATGCGGCAGCTCATGATCGCGCCGGGCACGATGGCGCGGGTGTTGGCGATGATGACGTCGCAGGGGTCGCCGTCGTCCGACAGGGTGTGCGGGATGAAGCCGTAGTTCCCGGGGTAGCGCATGGCCGTGTACAGGAACCGGTCGACCATCAGGGCCCCCGACTCCTTGTGCATCTCGTACTTGATCGGCTCGCCGCCGATCGGCACTTCGATGACGACATTGACCTCGTGGGGCGCGTTAGCGCCCACGGGCACGGCTTCCAGACGCATCTGAGTACTTCCTACAGGCTAGATCTTCGGACCGGCGGTCAGGCCGGCTCGGCTTCGAGACGCTTGTCGAGATAGTCGCCGACGTGGCCTTCCACGGCCGGCAGCTTCTCGGCCCAGAAATGGTTGGCGCCTTCGACCAGTTCGTAGTCGATGACGATGCCCTTCTGGGTGCGCAGCTTGGAAACGACCCGTTCCACCTCGACCGGCGGCACGATGGTGTCGGCCGCGCCGTGTAGGATCAGGCCCGAGGCCGGGCAGGGGGCCAGGAAGCTGAAGTCGTACATATTGGTCGGCGGCGAGACGCTGATGAAGCCGTCCGTCTCGGGGCGGCGCATCAAGAGCTGCATGCCGATGTAGGCGCCGAAGCTGTAGCCCGCGACCCAGAACTGGCTGGCCTGCGGATTGGTCGCCTGCAGCCAGTCGAGCGCCGTCGCCGCGTCGGCCAGCTCGCCGATGCCCGCGTCAAATTCGCCCTGGCTGCGGCCCACGCCGCGGAAGTTGAAGCGCAGCACCGAGAAGCCGCGCTTCATGAACAGGTGATAGAGCTGCACCGCCACCGGGTGGTTCATGTGCCCGCCGGCGCGCGGGTGCGGATGCAGGATCAGGGCGATCGGCGCGTTCTCGCGCTTTCCGGGGGAATAGCGACCTTCGATCCGGCCGGCCGCGCCGGTCAGAACAACCTCGGGCATCCGGGACTCCCATCCTCGTCCGAAACGGGGTCAGAATACTTGACCATTCCGCTCGGTTTTCCTAAATCCGCCTTGCGCGTTCGGCCTTCGGGCGACGCGCGAGGCGCGGCTTTAGCACAGGCCGCGCGCCGGATGCCAAGGAATCTCGCCATGCGCCTATCCACCAAGGGCCGCTACGCCGTGATGGCCATGACCGACCTCGCCGGACGGCAGGATGCGGACGGTTCCGCGCGCGCTGTTTCGCTGGCGGATATCGCCGCGCGCCAACAGATCTCGCTGTCCTATCTGGAGCAGCTGTTCGCGCGCCTGCGCCGCAAGGGGCTGGTCAAGAGCGTGCGCGGCCCCGGCGGCGGCTACCGCCTGGCGATGGCGGCCGTCGACACCCGCATCGCCGACATCGTTCTCGCCGTCGACGAACCGCTCCGCGCCACCCGTTGCGGCAAGCCCGCTGGGCGCGGCTGCATGGCCGGCGGCGAGCGTTGCTCGACCCACGACCTCTGGGAGGAGATGGGCCGCCAGCTGCACAGCTACCTGGCCTCGGTCTCGCTGGCCGACGTCCTGAACGGCAACCTGCGTCCAGCGGAGGCCGCCGCGGCGTGACCGTGTACCTCGACCACAACGCCACCAGTCCGGTCCGCCCCGAGGCGAAGGCCGCGGTCCTGCGCGCGCTGGACGTCGGCGGCAATCCCTCGTCGGTCCATGCGGCCGGCCGGGCGGCGCGCAGCCTGATCGAGACGGCGCGGGCCCAGGTCGCGGACCTCGTCGGCGTCGTGCCGGGCTCGGTCACCTTCACCAGCGGCGGCACCGAGTCGAACGCCCTGGCCATCGAGAGCGCCGTGGCGGCGGGTTACGATCGCATTCTGCTTGGCGCCACCGAACACGGCGCCGTGGCCGAGAACGTGAAGGCCGTAGGCGTTCCCGTCACCGTCTGGCCGGTCGACGCCAACGGCGTCGCCGACCTCGACTGGCTGCGCGCCGAACTCGCGAAAGGCGGCAAGCCGTTCATCTGCCTGATGCTGGCCAACAACGAGACCGGCGTCATCCAGCCGGTCGCGGAGGCCTCGGCCCTCGTCCGCGAGGCTGGCGGCTGGCTGCATGTCGATGCGGTGCAGGCGGCCGGCAAGGTCGCCATCGACTTCACCGCCCTCGGCGCCGACACGATGGCGTTGGCCGCCCACAAGCTCGGCGGGCCGTTCGGCAGCGGCGCCCTCGTCGCCGGGACCCGCGCCACCCTGGTGCGTCGCCTGCACGGCGGCGGGCAGGAGCGCGGCCGCCGGGCGGGAGCGGAGAACCTCAGCGGCATCGCCGGCTTCGGCGCCGCCGCCGTCGCCGCGAAGACCGATCTCGACGCGATGAGCGGCCAGGCCGCCTGGCGCGACGCCCTGCAGCACCGCGTGGAAGCGGCCGGCGCCGTCATCCTTGGCAAGGGCGCCGACCGCCTGCCGCAGACGCTCGGCTTCGCGGCCGCCGGCTTCGACGCCCAGATGCAGGTCATGGGCATGGACCTGGCCGGGATCGCGATCAGCGCCGGCCCGGCCTGCTCGTCCGGCAAGATGAAGCCCAGCGATGTCGTCGCCGCCATGGGGCGGCCTGATCTCGCGCCGTTCTCGGTGCGGATCAGCGGCGGCTGGACCACCAGCGAGGACGACTGGCGACGCGCGGGCGACGCCTGGCTGGACCTCTACGCGCGGCATCTTTCGCGCAGGAAGGACGTGGCCTGATGGCTGCTGTTAAGGAAACCGTGCAGGCGGTCGCCGAGCTTGAGAAATACGAGCACGGTTTCGTCACCGACATCGAGCAGGAGTTCGCGCCCAAGGGCCTGAACGCTGACATCGTCCGCTTCATCTCGGCCAAGAAGAACGAGCCGGAATGGATGCTGGAATGGCGGCTGGCCGCCTTCGAGCGCTGGCTGGCCATGGACGAGCCGGACTGGGCCAAGGTCAGCTTCCCGAAGATCGACTACCAGGACGCCTACTACTACGCCGCGCCCTCGAAGAAGGAGGGGCCCAAGTCCCTCGACGAGGTCGATCCGGAGCTGCTGGAGACCTACAAGAAGCTCGGCATCCCGCTGAAGGAGCAGGAAGTCCTGGCCGGCGTCCAGGGCGCGCCGAAGTACGCGGTCGACGCCGTGTTCGACAGCGTCAGCGTGGTCACCACCTTCAAGAAAGAGCTGGCCGCCGTCGGCGTCATCTTCTGCTCGATGAGCGAGGCGATCCGCGAACACCCCGAGCTGGTCCGCCAGTACCTCGGCTCGGTCGTGCCGGTCAGCGACAACTACTTCGCCTGCCTCAACAGCGCCGTCTTCAGCGACGGCAGCTTCGTCTACATCCCGCCGGGCGTGCGCTGCCCGATGGAGCTTTCCACCTATTTCCGCATCAACGCCGCCGAGAGCGGCCAGTTCGAGCGCACGCTGATCATCGCCGACAAGGGCGCCTACTGTTCCTACCTCGAAGGCTGCACGGCCCCGCAGCGGGACGAGAACCAGCTGCACGCCGCGGTGGTCGAGCTGGTCATCCTGGAAGACGCCGAGATCAAGTACTCGACCGTCCAGAACTGGTACCCGGGCGATCCGGTGACCGGGAAGGGCGGCATCTACAACTTCGTCACCAAGCGCGCCGACTGCCGCGAGGATCGGGCGAAGGTCAGCTGGACCCAGGTCGAGACCGGCAGCGCCATCACCTGGAAGTACCCGTCCTGCGTCCTGCGCGGGAACGACAGCTCGGGCGAGTTCTACTCGATCGCCGTCACCAACGGCCACCAGCAGGCCGACACCGGCACCAAGATGATCCACCTGGGCGCCAACACGAAGTCGCGGATCATCTCCAAGGGCATCAGCGCCGGGAAATCGTCCAACACCTACCGGGGCCTCGTGTCGGCCCACCCGAAGGCGAAGGGCGCGCGCAACTTCACCCAGTGCGACTCCCTGCTGATCGGCAAGGACTGCGCCGCCCACACCGTGCCCTACATCGAGGCCCGCAACGGCCAGAGCGTGTTCGAGCACGAGGCGACGACGACGCGCCTCAGCGAAGACCAGCTGTTCTACTGCCGCCAGCGGGGCCTGGACACCGAGTCCGCCGTCGCCCTGCTGGTCAACGGCTTCGTCCGCGACGTGCTGCAGGAGCTGCCGATGGAGTTCGCCGTGGAAGCCCAGAAGCTGGTCGCGATCTCGCTGGAAGGGAGCGTGGGGTGAGCCGCCCGCTCCAGATACCACGCGGGGTGGGACTAGTCGGCGCGCTGCTCTGCAGCCTAGTCCTCGCCGTCGAGTTCGGTCTCGGAATCCACCTCCGGGGTCTCAGCCTCAACCTCGCGCTCGGCCTGTCCTTGCTGCTCGTCGTGGCGTTCGCGATCGTGAGCTACCGGCCGTTCGGATTCCTCGCGCTGCTGGCCCTCCCGCTCGCGGCCTACATCGCGACAGACATGCGTTGGCAGCTCATTGTCGGCTGCGCGGTCAAAGGCGCTTGCCCGTGATCCGCGCCATCGACCACGTCCAGATCGCCATCCCCGTCGGGGGCGAGGCGCAGGCGCGTCCGTTCTACGGCGACCTGCTCGGCCTGGCCGAGGTCCCCAAGCCCGCCGAGATGGCGAAGCGCGGCGGGGCCTGGTTCGAGGGCGCGGTGAGGGTCCACCTCGGCGTCGAGCAGGACTTCCGCGCCAATGTGAAGGCCCATGTGGCGTTCGTGGTGGATGACGTCGCTGCCATCGCCGCCCGCGCCGCGGCCGCCGGCTACGAGACCAAAACCAATGACGAGCTCGACGGTTACGAGCGTGTCTTCATCTTCGACCCGTTTGGCAACCGGCTGGAGTTTCTTGCTCCCTTGAGGAGCAGGCCGTGATCGCCGCCCCCCCATCCGCGTCATCCTCGCGCTTGTCGCGAGGACCCATGAACGCCGGCGACCGGCCGTGTGCATGGGTCGTCGGAACAAGTCCGACGATGACGGAAGAAAAGAACAATCGCGAATGACCATGCTCTCTATCAACAACCTCCACGCCTCGGTCGGCGACAAGCCGATCCTCAAGGGCCTGACGCTCGACGTGCCGGCGGGCGAGGTGCACGCCATCATGGGGCCGAACGGGGCCGGCAAGTCGACGCTGAGCTACGTGCTGACCGGCCGCGACGGCTATGAGGTCACCGACGGCTCGGCAACGCTCGACGGCGTCGACCTGCTGGGCCAGGCGCCGGAGGCGCGCGCCGCGCGCGGCCTCTACCTGTCGTTCCAGTATCCGCTGGAGATCCCGGGCGTCCCGGCGCTGACCTTCATCCGCACCGCCGTCAACGCCCAGCGCAAGGCGCGCGGCGAGGCCGAGATCAGCGCGCCGGAGTTCCTCAAGAAGGCCCGCGCCACGGCCGCGGCGCTGAAGATCGACTTCGACATGCTCAAGCGGGCCCTGAACGTCGGCTTCTCCGGCGGCGAGAAGAAGCGCATGGAAATCTTCCAGATGGCCATGCTGGAGCCGCGCTTCCTGATCCTCGACGAGACGGACAGCGGCCTCGACATCGACGCCCTGCGCATCGTGTCCGAAGGCGTCAACGCCATGCGGTCGCCGGACCGGGCGATGCTGGTCATCACCCACTACCAGCGCCTGCTCGACTACATCAAACCCGACCGCGTCCATGTGATGAGCGCCGGCCGCATCGTGGCGAGCGGCGGTCCGGAGCTGGCGCATGAGCTCGAGAAGGACGGCTACGACAAGTATGTGAGGGCGGCGGCGTAATGGGCGTTGCACCATCACTGCGTCCTTCGACACGCCGCTTCGCGGCTGCTCAGGATGACTATGTCTGTAAGGCCCCCCTCCAGGTCATGCTGAGCAGCGCCCGCAGGGCGCGTGTCGAAGCACGCAAGGCGGCGGCCCGATGAGCCTCGCCAAAGCCATCGAGACCGGCGACCTGACCCAGCTCCCGTCGCGCCGCGACGAGGATTGGCGCTGGACGGACCTGCGCGGGCTTCTGCGTGAGCTGCCGAAGCGCGGCGCCTCCACGGGCGTACCGACCGAAGGTCCGTTCGCGGCCTTGGGCGGCGATGTCTGGCTGTACGTGGACGGCCGCAAGCCGGCTAACGACGCCGCCGTCGCCGCGCTGGCCAGCGAAGACGTCATCCAGCTGCGGTTTGTGGCCACCGCTGGCGGCGCCGCCAACGCGAGTCAGGGCCTGCTCGTCGAGCCGGGCGCCAATGTGGTCCTGCTTGAGAGCTACGAAGCCCCGGCCGACCAGGCCGTTACGAGCGTCGAACTGAAGATCTACGTCGCCGAGGGCGCCTCGCTGGAACGCATCGTCATCGTCGACGACCGCGCCGAAAGCGTCACCGTCTCGCAGGCCGACGTCACCCTCGCGCCCGGCGCGTCCTACGCCCAGACCATCCTGACCACCGGCGCCCGCCGCCAGCGGATCGAGACCCGTGTCGCCCATCCGGGGGAGGGCGCGACCGTCCGGCTCGACGGCGCCTACCTGCTTCGCGAGCAGCGGCACGCCGACCTGACCACCACGGTCACCCATTCGGGCCTCGACGGCCAGACCTCGGAGTTGACCAAGGGCGTCGTCCACGACCAGGCGCGCGGCGTGTTCCAGGGCCGGATCGTGGTCGAAAAGGGCGCCGACCAAACCGACGCCCGCATGGGCCACCACGCCCTGATCCTGTCGGACAAGGCCGAGGTCGACGCCAAGCCGGAGCTGCTGATCTTCGCCGACGACGTCCAGTGCGCGCACGGCAACACGGTCGGCGCGCTCGACGAGAACGCCCTGTTCTACGCCCGCCAGCGCGGCATCCCGCTGGAAGAGGCCCGCGCCCTGCTGACCACCGCCTTCGTGGGGGAGGTTGTGGACCGGATCCAACACGAGGGCGCTCGGGAAGTGGCTGCCGCGTGGGTGGCGAAGCAGCTGGGACAAGCCCAATGACCCCCTCCTTTCCGCTCATCCTCGCGGAAGCGAGGACCCAGGCTTACGGCCGGTGCACGCATGGTCAGGGATCGATCTCTCGTACCGCCCCTGCATCGGGGAGCCAGACATCCGCTGGAATGAGTGCACCGGCGGCAAACCTGGGTCCTCGCTTCCGCGAGGATGAGCGGGTTTTGGGGGGATGTTGGTGAGTAGGTTCGACCCCGAGAGCGTCCGCGCCCAGTTCCCGATCCTGTCGCGCCGCGTGCACGACAGGCCGCTGGTCTATCTCGACAACGCCGCCTCCGCCCAGAAGCCGCGGGCCGTGATCGAGGCGATCACCGGCGTGATGTCGGGCAGCTACGCCAACGTCCATCGCGGCCTGCACACGCTCGCCAACGAAACGACGGAAGCCTATGAAAAGGCCCGTGAAACCGTCGCGCGCTTCCTGGGTTGCGCGGTCACCGAAGTGGTCTTCACCAAGGGCGGCACCGAGGCCATCAACCTGGTCGCCAACACGGTGGGCCAGGGCCTGAAGGCCGGCGACGAGATTGTCGTCACCCAGATGGAGCACCACTCCAACATCGTGCCCTGGCACCTGTTGCGCGAGCGGCAGGGCGTGGTGCTGCGCTTCGCGCCGGTGCTCGAGGACGGCTCGCTGGACATCGCCGGCACGAAGGCGCTGCTGAACGAGAAGACGAAGCTGGTCGCCTTCACCCAAATGTCGAACGTGCTGGGGACGATCAATCCGGTCGCCGAGCTGGTGAAGGCCGCCCACGCGGTCGGCGCGCTGGCGCTGGTCGACGGCTGCCAGGGCGCGGTGCATACGGCCGTGGACGTGAAGGCGCTGGACGCCGACTTCTATGTCGCCACCGGCCACAAGCTCTACGGTCCGACCGGCATCGGCGTGCTCTACGGCAAGGCCGAGCGGCTGGCGGCCCTGCCGCCGTACCAGGGCGGCGGCGAGATGATCGGCATCGTCCGCGAGGACGAGATCACCTACGCCGAGCCGCCGATGCGGTTCGAGGCCGGCACGCCGCCGATCATCGAGGCCATCGCCCTGGGCGCGGCGCTGGAATGGCTGATGGGCTTCGATCGCGAGGCCATCGCCGCGCATGAGCGCAAACTCTACGACCGCGCGGTGGAACGCCTCGACGGCGCCAACTGGCTGCGCATCCTCGGCACGGCGCCGGGGAAGGGGGCCATCCTCAGCTTCACGGTCGAGGGCGCCCACGCCCATGACATCGCCCAGATCCTCGACCGACAGGGGGTGGCGGTCCGCGCCGGCACTCACTGCGCCGAGCCCCTGATGGCCCGCTTCGGCGTCACGTCGAGCGCCCGGGCCTCCTTCGCCCTATATAACACCGAGGCCGAGGCCGACGCGTTCGTGGACGCGCTGGTCAAGGCCCGCAGCTTCTTCGCCTGAGATCCCGATGACCGAAGCGACCGCCGCAACCGAGACCGCGCCCGCCCTGAGCCAGGGCGAGCTCGACGCGCTGACCGATCAGCTGGTCGAGAAGCTGAAGACCGTGTTCGACCCGGAGATCCCGGTCGACATCTACGAGCTGGGCCTGATCTACAAGGTCGACGTCTCGGACGACAAACATGTCCAGATCGACATGACCCTGACCGCGCCGGGCTGCCCGGTGGCCGGCGAGATGCCGGGCTGGGTCGAGGACGCGGTGATGGAAATCCCCGGCCTGAAATCCTGCACCGTCGACCTGGTCTTCGACCCGCCGTGGGACCCCTCGCGCATGAGCGACGAGGCCAAGCTCCAGCTGAACATGTTCTGATGCATACGCAATTTCCGCTCATCCCGGCGAATGCCGGGACCCAGATCCAATCTAAGCATTCAGGCCAGGGTTCCAGGTGCGCAGCTCGCAACTGGGTCCCGGCATTCGCCGGGATGAGCGGGGTAGGGGAATGGCCATGGAACTGACCCCGAGCGCCCGCACTCGCCGTCCGCGGCCCAAGGTCGTCACCCTCAGCGACGCCGCTGCGGCGCGCGTGAAGGAGATCATGGCCCGTAAGGCCCTTGAGGAGCCCGACAAGCCCTATGCGGGCCTGCGGGTGGGCGTGAAGAACGGCGGCTGCGCCGGCCAAGAGTACGTCCTTGAGTACGCCGAGACCGCCGATCCGCTGGACGAGGTGATCGAGGATCACGGCGTCACCATCCTGATCGACCCCAAGGCGGTGCTGTTCCTGATCGGCGCCGAGATCGACTACGAGGTCAGCCGGCTGAGCTCGAAGTTCGTGTTCCGCAATCCGAATGAGACAGACGCCTGCGGCTGCGGGGAAAGCGTCACCATCGTGCCGGCGGGCGAGCGGGGGTAGCGAGGCCCTGGGGCGTTGCTCCTACGCCGCCGCCTTCGCCGCCGCCTGCGCCTTCCGTACCTCATCCGGCGCCGGGACCAGCACCGACTCTCGCACCGGCTCTCCGGTCGCCATGGCGATCAGTTCCTGGCTGCGGCCTTCGACGACCGCCTCCAGCCGGGCGAGGAACTCGCCGCGTTCCAGGCCCGTCGGAATCGGGTCGAGGAACTCGATGGTGGCCGTCCCGGGCTTCTTCACCGCCGACTGCTGTTCCCAGAACAGGCCCAGGTTCGTCGCCACCGGCACCACCGGCAGGTCGAAGTCGCGGCTCATGTAGTAGACGCCGGTCCGGTAGCGGAACCGTTCTCCGGGCTTGGCCAGGTTGCCCTCCGGATAGATCAGGATGCGGCGGCCTTCCTTGGCCACCTGGGCGGCGCTCTCCGACAGCGCCTTGCGGGCTTCGGGCCCGCCGCAGTTGTCGACGATGATCGCGCCGAACTTGCGCAGGATGGCCCCGACCAGCGGGAAGCGCTCCATGTGGTCGCCGGTCACGAAGCTGAGATTCGGCACATTGGCGAACATCACGAAGCCGTCACCCCAGCTGTGGTGCTTGGCGGCGATGATGAAGGCGCCCTGCGGCAGCTTCTCCTGCCCGCGCAGGTCGACCTTGATGCCGGCCAGGGCGTCCATCGCCCACAGCATGCGGTGGGTGTAGGTCTTGATCGCCCAGGTCATCGGCCCGCGGCCCGGCGCCAGGGCCAGGATGGCGGCGCTGAGGCCGTAGAAGATCGACAGCAGCCAGTAGTAGCCGTTGAAGAGCCGGTTGCGCAGGGTCATCGCTTGCGGGTCCTAGCGGGCGAACAGCACGGCCTGGATGGCCGCGGTCATCAGGGGCGCGTGGGACGACAGCGGGTCGTCGCCGAGACGGCCGTAGGCCTTGTTCTGAGCGGTCTGGGTGATCACCCCGATCGCCATGGCGGCCAGCACCCGCGGGTCGGCCGGCGGCAGCTCGGCGGTGATCATCGCCGCCTTGATGATGTTCTCGGCAACCGTCACCGGATCCTTGCCGTCCTCCTGGTAGTAGGGAATGAAGCGGTGGATCTGGGTCAGGTGGAAGCTGAAGGTCAGCCAGTCCTCGTCCGCCACCTGGCAATAGGCGGCGACGATGGCGGCGGCTTTGGCCCGGACGCCGACCGCGCTGGCCGCGCTCTCCTCGATCAGGGTCGAGAGGCGGCGGTGCACGGTCATGAAGAGGGTGATCGCCAGCTCGTCCTTCGATCGGTAGTGGCGGTACAGCGCGCCCTCCGACACGCCCGCCTCGGCGGCGATGGCGCGGGTGGTGGCCGCGTCGACGCCGTCGCGAACGAAGACTTCCAGGGCGGCGCGCTCGATGCGAGGCTTGGCGGTGATACGGTGCGACTCTGTCATGTGATCATTTGCTCACGTTCGGTCGCGCTGCGCAATGAGCAAATGCTCACGGAGCGAGAATGGCGGTCAGCCCCGATTTCCTCGAACACCTGCGGGAGCTGCTGGCGGGCTTGGGCCGCATCCAGGTGAAGAAGATGTTCGGCGGCGCCAGCCTGCAGGTCGACGACGCCTCGTTCGCTCTGGTGTTCGGCGAGACCCTGTATCTCAAGGTCGACGACGGCAATCGCGCGGCTTTCGAGGACGAGGGCTGCGCGCCGTTCACCTACACGTTCAAGGATGGCCGCACGGGCACGCTCGGCTACTGGACCCTACCGGAGGCGGCGCTGGACGATCCCGACGAGGCGGTGCGTTGGGCGCGGTTGGGGCTCGAGGCCGCCTTCCGCGCCCGTAAGCCGAAAACGAAGAAGGCCCGGGCGATGCGCGAGGACATCGGACCCGGGCCCTGGGATGGATAGTGGGGCGGGGCTTACCGCCCCTTGAACGCCGCCACGCGCTTTTGCAGGAAGGCGCTGACGCCCTCGATGAAGTCCTCGCTCTTGCCGGCGACCTTCTGGGCCTTACGTTCGGCGGTCAGCTGACCGTTCCAGTCGTTGTCGAGGCCTTCCCAGATCAGCTTGCGGATCGCGCCCAGCGACGCCGGGCCGGAAGCCAGCTCCTTGGCCAGGGCGATGGCGGCGGTCTTCAGGTCAGCGTCCTCGACGACGCGGTTGACCAGGCCCCATTCCAGCGCCTTGGCGGCGCTGATCTTCTCGCCGAGCAGCGCCATCTCCATGGCCCGGGCGCGGCCGACGGCGCGGGTCAGCAGGTAGGTGGAGCCGCCGTCCGGCACCAGGCCGATGCGCCGGAAGGCCTGCAGGAAGTAGGCGCTCTCGGCGGCGATGATCAGGTCGCCGAGCAGGGCGAACGAGCAGCCGACGCCGGCCGCGGCGCCGTTGACGGCGGTGACCAGCGGCACGGGCAGGTCGCGCATCTGGCTGACCAGCGGGTTGTAGACCGTCTCCAGCGCCCGGCCGGCGTCGGGCTTGCCGTCGACGTCCAGCTCACGGCCGGCGGCCCCGCCGCCGCCGAGGTTGGCGCCCGAGCAGAAGCCGCGGCCTTCGCCCGTCAGCACGACAGCCCTTGCGGGCAGGTTGCCGGCGGCGATGTTCGAGAAGGCGTGCGACAGTTCGGTGGCCAGGTCCAGGCCGGCCGCGTTCATGGTGGCCGGGTCGTTCAGGGTCACCACGGCGACGCCGTCGGTCACCTCGACCTTGATCTTCGTGTAGTCCATGACGGGTCTCCCTGAAGGCTCGTTCTCGTTGCCGGCAGGGTAAGCGCGGATAACGCGGCGGAAGACCAGAGAAAAGTTCAGGCCGCCGCCTGGCGGTAGTAGCGGAACAACAGCACCACCAGACCTGCCGCAGCGACCAGGGCGGTGAGGATGGGGACCGAGAGCGGCAGCCCCAGGGCCGCGAGCCCCGCCGCGCCCGCGCAGCCGGCGAAGCAGCCGAGGTCCCAGGCCCCTTCGGTGGCGATGTGGAAGCGGGTCGTGCACCGCGAGGCCTTGGACAGGTTGTAGACCGGCGTCATCAGCACCGGCGTCACCAGCGCCACGATCAGGCCTCCGGCGGCGTTGGCGATCACCGCCAGCCAGGGTGTCCCGAGGCTGAACGCGCGCATCAGGAGGACGATGGCGACGGCGGCATAGGCGACGATCACCGCCCTGCGTCCCTGGCCCGCGTCGATCGCCCGGCCCAGCGCCAGCCCGCCCACCGCGCCGGTCAGGGCCGCGACCGCCGCCGCGCCGCCGAACGCCGCGAAGCTCTCGCCGAGGCTCAGGAACAGCGCGATCAGCCAGGTGAAATGGTAGCCGGCGGCCATGAAGCCGTCGCCGATCATGAGGCCCAGGCCCGTCCTGGGGACGCGGTAGTTGTCCGGCGCCTCGCGAGCCACGGCGATGTTCGGCGCGCCGATCAGGGGCAGGGCGGCCGAGGCCATGATCAGGGCGACCAGAGAGAAGGTGACCGGCCCGCCCAACGTCGTCAGCCCCCAGGCGCCGAGCAGCGGAGCCACGACGCCCACGCCCGCCACGATCGCCTCCCGCAGGCCGACCTGGCCGCCTCGACGATCGGGGTCGCCCAGCGCCGCGAAATAGGCGTGAAAGCACAGCCAGTAGAGCAGATAGCCGAGCGAGCTGAACAGGCAGACGGCGACGAGGGGCCAGCCTGGTCCAGTGATCTGGCCGATCAGCACATAGCTCGCAGCCGAGAGCAGGGTGCCGGCGATCAGCAGCGGCTTGACCCCGAAGCGGACGGCGAGCGGCAGGACGGCCGGTCGGATCAGAAATCGTCCGCCGACGATACCGGCCTGATAGAGCAAGGCGATCGGGACCGGGACGCCGGCCTTGAGCAGAAAGACCAGCATGAAGATGCCGCCCGCCGCCGAGGCGAACGACTGGATGGCGTAGTGGAGGGTCGCGCGACGGATCGCGCGGTCATCGGATTGAGGCATGGGAGCCGAAAGTCTGGGTGTGAAAGCAGTCACGCCCGGCGCGGGGCGTCGGGCGATGCGATGCGGTGGTCCGGCCTCGGCCAGGACTTATCGGATGCGTTCACACATGAGCGGGGCGCTCCCTCGGATGGCGAAGGTCTCGCACGGCCCTGGAAGGCCGGCAAGCCCGCCGTGTCCTCAGGCGGCGACGGCGACGCGCTCGGCGTTGGTGACCCGGTTGCGGCCGCTCCGCTTGGACGCGTACAGGGCCGCGTCGGCGCGCTCCATGACACAGACGCCGCTTTCACCGTCGCGACGGGTGGCCAGGCCCGAAGAGATGGTCACGGTGCCGAGGTCCTCGTTGGTCGAGCGGCGCTTGAGCATGCGGGAGGCGACTTCCTCGCGGATCTCTTCCAGGCAGCGTTCGACGATTGCGGCATCCTCGCCGGGGAAGATCATCGCGAACTCCTCGCCGCCGTAGCGGGCCGAGAAGCGCGGCGTGCAGCCGAGGCGGCCGATGACGCTGGCGACGTAGCGGATGACCTGGTCGCCGGTCTGATGGCCCCAGGTGTCGTTGAAGTTCTTGAAGTGGTCGATGTCGAGCACCGCCACGGTGAGAACCGTGCCGTTTTCGTCCGCTTCGGCGCAGGCGCGCGCGAACTCGTCGTCGAAGGCCTTGCGGTTGGCGAGATTGGTCAGGCCGTCGGTGGTGGCGTCGCGGCGGACCTGTTCCAGGTACTCGCGCAGGCGCTGCACTTCGCTGGTCGACTCGGCCAGGCGCTTTTCGAGCGACTTGTTTTCCTTCTGCACCCGGCGGGTCGCGGTCGACAGGGAGTCGACCATCGCCTTGATCTGGGTGGCGTCCTTGGCGTCCGTCAGGCCCTTGCCAGCGCTGGCAAGGGTTTCGCCGTAGCTCTGGTTCGACTTCTGGGCGTCGCGAATGGCCAGCGAGACGGCGGCCAGTTCCTTGGACAGCTGATCCCCGGCATCGCGGATCTGTTCGTTCAGGCGGGCCTTGGCGAGGTAGGCGGCGGCGAGTTCCTCGCTGACCGTCTCGGTCATCGGCTCGCCGGATTCGATCAACCGGTTCAGCTCGCGGGCCAGGGCGCCGGTCGGATCGGCCACGAAGTGAGACCAGAGCTCGAAGTTCAGCGGGGTCGGCCAGACGGCGTGGAGTTCCATGACCTCAAGCGTGCGGTGCGCGACCTTGTAGGCTTCAGGACCCCGCATGGTGGTTTCGACGTCGGCCGACATTCGTGCACTCCCCCTTGGCCAGACCGCTCGGTTCTGGAGCGGCCGTGGGCTGTAGCGGGCGAAGGCTATGACCAAAGGCCCCAACGACTGGTTAAAGGCGCAGAACGCGGTTCGCTTGCGGCGCGGGCCGGCAGTCGTCATTCTGATCGCCGATCACCTGAGCCGGGGGCAGCCCGGCCGCCTGGAGGACCCGTCAGATGAACGCCCACGCCAACCTCGGCGCCGAGGACCACAAGGCCGCGATGCTCGCCATTCTCGACCGTCAGAAGGCCGCGCATCTGCGGGACGGCGCGCCGTCCGCCGAGCAGCGGATCGAACGGCTCGACCGCTGCATCGGCTTGCTGGTCGACCACGCCAGCGACATCCAGGAGGCGATCAACGCCGATTTCGGCAATCGCTCGCGGGAGGCGACCCTGTTGACCGACGTCAGCGGCTCGATCGGCCCGCTGAAACACGCGAAGGAAAACCTGCGCAAATGGATGAAGGGTGAGAAGCGCAAGACCACGCCCGCCATCCTCGGCCTGTTCGGCGCCAAGGCGGAGGTGGTCTACCAGCCCAAGGGCGTGGTCGGCGTGATCAGTCCGTGGAACTTCCCGGTCAACCTGACCTTCGCGCCGCTGGCCGGCATCCTGGCGGCGGGCAATCGGGCGATGATCAAGCCCTCGGAATTCACGCCCGTCACCTCCGAACTGATGAAGACCATGTTCGGCAAGGTGTTCAGCGAGGAAGAAATCGCCGTGATCACCGGCGGCCCGGAGGTCGGCCAGGCCTTCGCTGGACTGCCCTTCGACCACATGATCTTCACGGGCGCGACCTCGATCGCCCGTCACGTCATGCGCGCCGCCGCCGAGAACCTGGTGCCCCTGACGCTGGAGCTCGGCGGCAAGAGCCCGGTGATCCTGTCCGAGAGCGCCGATATCGCCACGGCCGCCGCGCGGATCATGAACGGCAAGACCCTCAACGCCGGCCAGATCTGCCTGGCGCCCGACTACGTCCTGGCCCCCGAGAGCAAGGTCGGCGAGTTCGTGAAGGAGGCTCAGGGCGCCGTCGGCCGCATGTTCCCGACCCTCAAGGACAACCCCGACTACACCGCCGTCATCGCGCAGCGGCACTATGACCGCATCAAGGGCTACATCGACGAGGCGCGCGAGAAGGGCGCTCAGATTGTCGAGATCAACCCCGCCGGCGAAGACTTCAGCCAGCAGGAACATCGCAAGATCCCGCCGACCCTCATCCTCAACCCGACCGACGACATGAAGGTCATGCAGGAGGAGATCTTCGGTCCGGTCCTGCCGGTGAAGACCTACAAGCAGGTTGACGAGGCGCTCGACTACATCAACGGCCACGATCGGCCGCTCGGCCTCTACTGGTTCGGCGCGGACGAGGGCGAGAAGACGAAGGTGCTGGAACACACCACCAGCGGCGGCGTCACGGTCAATGACGTGATCATGCACGTCGCCCAGGAAGAGCTGCCGTTCGGCGGCGTCGGGCCGTCGGGCATGGGCAGCTATCACGGCCACGACGGCTTCAAGGAGTTCAGCCACCGCAAGGCCATCTACACTCAGCTGAAGAAGGACATCGGCCCGTTGGTGGCGATGCGGCCGCCCTACGGTCCGGCCATCCGCAAGATGCTGGGCGCGCAGGTCAAGCGCTGACGCGAGGCGGCGGGGGCGACCCCGCCGTTCATCCTGGCGTCAGGCGATCTGTCGTATTGAAGCCGTGATGGCGACGCACGATAGGGTCGCCACGGGTTCATCCGGACCCGGAACAGTGGAGTCATCAATGCGCACCGCCGCCCTCATGGGCCTGATCGCCGCCGCCGTCGCCGTTTCACCGGCTGCGGCGGCCGTGGACTTCAAGGTTCAGGCTCGCTGCATCGCCGCCTATGAAGTCGCGGCGAGCCTGCTGGAGTCCGACCAGAGCTCGCCCGCGACCAAGAAGCGCATCGCTCGGCTCGACGCCGCCCGTGAAAACGTCTCGCTGGCCCTGGCCACCCGCACCGACCTGACGCCGGCCGAAAGCCGCGCCAGTCAGCAGGAACGCAAGGCCGAGGAGGCCCGCCTCGACGGTCTCTCGCCCGCCGAGGTCCAGGCCGCCGCCGACGCCTGCGACAGCCAGCTGGGCAACTAGGCTTTCCCGGGCGAAACGGAAAAAGGGCGCGGATCACTCCGCGCCCTTTTCTTGTTGGGGATCGTGCCCGGACCTAGTCTTCGGCGACCTTGTCGGTCAGCGGGGTGACGCGGGTCATGAAGGCCGGCATGTCGGCGCCGAAGCCGACCACGCGACGATCATCGTCGTCGCGATCGCGACCGCGCGGTTGCCGGTCCTCCCTGGCGGGCTTGCGGTCGCGGGGGCGATCCTCGCGGACCTGGCGTTCCTCGCGCGGCTGCCGCTCGTCGCGGACCTGACGGTCTTCCCGGGCCGGACGCTCCTCGCGCGGCGCGCGGGCTTCGCGACGCGGACGCTCGGCGCGTGCGGGACGCTCGGCAGGGGCGGCGACCTCCTCGGCGGCGGCGGGCGCTTCGACCTCGAGCGCTTCGGTGCGCGCGGGGCGCTTGCGTTCACGGGTCGGACGCGGCGCCGCCTCCTCGGGCGTGGAGATGGCTTCCATGCCGACGACCGAGGTCTCCGAGGCCGGACGACCGCGGCCCGGCCGATCGCGGTCGCGACGGCTGCGTTCGCGATCCTTCTTGGCCGCGTCCTTGTGGCGTTGCTCGGTCTTCAGCGTGGACCAGTCGATGCCTTCGAAGGTCGCTTCCTGCGGCGCCTTGCCGATCAGCTTGAGGACCTTGTCCAGGTTCTTGTCATCAGCGGGGCTGACGATCATGAACGCTTCGCCTGTCCGTCCGGCGCGGCCGGTGCGGCCGATGCGGTGCACATAGTCGTCCGCGTGGTGCGGCACGTCGTAGTTGAAGACGTGGCTGACGTCCGGAATATCGAGGCCACGGGCCGCGACGTCCGAGGCGCAGAGCAGCTTCAGCTCGCCCCTGCGGAAACTCTCCAGCGTCCGCATGCGGGTCGCCTGGTCGAGATCGCCGTGGATGGCGCCGGCGTCGTAGCCGTGCGTCCGCAGAGACTTGGCCACGATATCGACCTCGCTCTTGCGGTTGCAGAAGACGATGCCGTTCTTGATGTCGCTGCGGTCGATCAGGCTGCGCAGGGCGGTGCGCTTGGCCTTGGGATCGGTGCTCGGGATACGGGCGAGGTACTGCGTGATGGTGTCAGCCGTGGTGGCGGGGCGCGCCACCTCGATCCGCGTCGGGTCCTTCAGGAACTGCTTGGTCAGCCGGGTGATTTCCGGCGGCATCGTGGCGCTGAAGAACAGGGTCTGCCGCTTGGGCGGGGTCAGCTTGAAGATGCGCTCGATGTCCGGGATGAAGCCCATGTCGAGCATGCGGTCGGCCTCGTCGACGACCATCAGCTGAACGCCCGTCAGCAGGATCTTGCTGCGATCGAACAGATCGAGCAGCCGGCCCGGGGTGGCGATCAGAACGTCGACGCCACGGTCGAGCGCGGCGACCTGGTCGCCCATCGACACGCCGCCGATCAGCAGCGCCCACGACAGACGGGTGCCCTTGGCGTACTTCTCGAAGCTGCTGGCGACCTGATCGGCCAGTTCCCGGGTCGGGGCCAGGACCAGGGCGCGCGGCATGCGGGCCCGGGCGCGGCCGGCCGACAGGCGATCGATCATCGGCAGGGTGAAGGCGGCCGTCTTGCCGGTGCCCGTCTGGGCGATCCCGAGGACGTCGCGGCCGGCGAGGGCCACGGGAATAGCCTGTTCCTGGATCGGGGTGGCGGTGGTGTAGCCGGTATCGGCCACTGCCTTGAGTGTGGAGGCGCTAAGCCCCAGCTGGGAAAATTCGGTCATGTCTCGCTTAAAATCGAAAGCGCCGAGCCGCCCGGATCTTGGGCGAGCGGGCGGCGCGGATTCGCCAGACCTGCCCGGAGCTTGCGGCGGATACATAGGCGCAAACCCCGAAAAGTCAACGAAAGCCTTGTCCGTCTAGGGGGTGGGCGCCTCGGCGGGAGCGCGCGTCGCGCGTCCGGGCAGGGCGTGGGGTATGCGCGCCAGCAGGGGGCGCTCGACGAACATGTGGAAGGCGAGGCCGCCGGCCAGGGCGGTCAGCGTCACCAGAGCGAAGAGGAGGAGCGGGGCGTCGCGCAGGGCGGGCGCCGCCGCCAGGGCCGCGGCCGCCGCCAGGTATACGATCGGCGCATGGACGAGGTAGATCGCGTAGGAGGCCTCGCCCAGGAAGGCCAGCCAGCCCGGGACGGGCAGGCCGCGACCACGCTCCAGCGCGGCGGCGCCGAGGATGGCGGCGGCGGCGCCCAGTCCGAACATCCAGTTGGCGAGGATGCCGTTCAGCGGCAGCTTCAGCAGCGGCATGGCCCAGGTCAGGGCGAACAAGGCCAGGCCGGCCGCCAGCACAACGCCAGGCGCGGGCACGCGGCCTCGCTCAAACAGCAGAAAGGCGCCCGCTCCAAATCCGAACAACAGATGCTGGCTGGTGAAGAAGAAGCGCGGCCAGTCCGCCAGGCCGGTCCAGGGCAGCGTCGCCGAGAGCGCCATCCACAGG